>ENA-ORXU01001182-ORXU01001182.1-marine-metagenome-genome-assembly--contig:-NODE-1182-length-23296-cov-3.931435_pt1 | contig 23296 bp, 25 predicted proteins | sample MGYA00237869_ERZ511484 | MGnify/ENA metagenome assembly ERZ511484
CTTGCTGTATTTTTGTAGATGTGGTTTTATCAACATGTTTCACAAAGTCCAGTTCAAATGCACGCAATATATCATCCTGAATTATTTGGGCATCATTGATATTTTGATTCTCTAAATAATTTTTAGCGACTTCCGGCATTCCGCCGATTAATATATACTCTTTAAATGCTGTTTGCAGTTGTTTGAAGAAAGCAATAGGAATATTTTCAATCTTTGTGAAATCTAAATATTGTTGATAGACAATGAATAATTTGTGATTTGCTTGCGCTAGATATTCTGAAAAATAAAGTGGATACATGTCTAAGAATTCGACTTGCCCTACTGGAAAAGATCGGTCATTTCCCAAGCTGATTCCAAGCAGAGATCCTGCCCCTACAATATGAAATTGCGAAAATTCTTCATTAAAATATTTAAGGGAAATGACGGCATCTCGACAGGCTTGAATTTCATCCAAAATGATGAGTGAGGTATGGGGTTCGATTGGCTTCCCATGGGCAAGTGCCAAATGACTTAAGATAACTTTCGGGTCTTTATTTCCTTTAAAGAACTCGTGAAAATCGACTTGTCGTTCCAGATTGATGTAGATCATATCTTTGTATTCATTGTTGCCAAAGGATTTCAATAAGGTCGTTTTACCAATCTGACGTGCTCCTATTAGCAGTAAGGGCTTACGATTAGCCCTTGATTGCCAAGCTTTTAAATCACTGTATTTTTGTCTGTTGAATATCATTTGTGTCTCGATTTCATATACCATGTATGAGGTGTTAGCACCAAATTGACGACAAATATCACATTTTATCAACGAATAATGTGAAATATATCACATTTTACCAACGAATAATGTAAAAAAAATCACATTTTACTAAGGAATGGTGGCTTTTTTGGTCCAGCTCCGAAGTCTATCTGACTTCGTCGTGATGTAAGGGACCCGAGAGTTGGGTTGTGAAACAAGCCAAACCTCGGAGCCCGCTTAGAAAGAAAAATCTCAAATCGTTCAGAGGCGTTTACTAAAAGCGAAGTACTTTTCGTGGAAGGCTTTGAAGCAACGAAGAAACCCCACCTTCCGTTGTAAATTCTGCTTGAGATTTTCTATTTATTTTTTCGAAGACCAGCTCCGAGGTCTATCTGACTTCGTCAAACAGCTCTCGGGTCTGGTTACCGGATAATTCTATTGCATCATTATAATTGATTCTGTATGTTGTATTTGGATTAGTGTCGCTAATCTCTAGGTTTTGATGATCATATCCATCAAGAATATCCAATCCTAAAGCATAGTCTGAAAGGACTCGAATTATTTGATTCGTTTCATCTGTTGTTAATTTATCCGAGTATACAGCTGAGCTTATCAGTTTAACGGATTGTTTAAGCGAGTCTAATCTCCTTTGGTTGATTGAGTAGCCCTTTTCAAGGTGTTGCTTTAGGACTTTTGTAGCCCAAATTCTGAATTGAGTTCCTTTTACTGAATTTACCCGATAACCAACACTAATGATCGCATCAAGATTGTAATGTTTGATACTTCGCCTTACCTCCCTTTTGCCCTCTTTTCGAACTACCGAGTAATCCTCGGTAGTTGAATCTTTCTCTAATTCTCCCGAATTATATATGTTTTTAAGGTGTAAATTAATTGTATCTGAGTCTTTGCCAAATAATTCAGCCATTTGCATCTGTGATAGCCATATCGCATTGTCTATAAGCTTAACTTGGAATTCAGAATTCCCATCTTCTCGTTGGTAAATTAATATTTGAGTCTCTTTGTTCATTCTTTAGTTTATCTTATAGTTACCACTTTAATTAAAATACCCCCTCATAATTATTCACCTTTCAAATAAGTATCTACCACATTCCAAACACTTTCGAAGACAGGCTTTTTATTCTCCATAAAATCATCTAAATCCAACCAAACAGCTTGCTCTATATCTTCACCCGTCTGAGGTGTCAATTTTTGTTTGTGTGTCGACATTTCATACCAATTCGTCAATTTTAATATGCGTTGACCTTTTCTATTTTTAAAAATATGACGGGTCTTTATAATCTTTTCGCCAAGAAGAAGTTTTTTTACACCGGTTTCCTCTCGAACCTCACGCAAGGCTGCTTCGTCATAACGTTCGCCCGGATCCAATTTGCCTTTGGGTAAATCCCAAAATCCGCGTCTGAATATAAACAGACCTTCTCCTTTTTCATTGATTACTAAACCGCCTCCGGCCTTGACAGGAATCAACAATTTCTTCGTATCGAATTTGAGTTGCTCAAAATCTCCGCTGTACAAGATTACACGTTTGTACATCGTACCTTTTTCAAGCGTATCAATACATTGAAATATCGATTTCGGCTGGCCGGTATAGCGAACGAAAAGCGTGTTTCGCTTGCCATATCCACTTTCAGACATGGCAAGTTGACTCATCAAAATGAGTGGCTTTTCGTTAATGTAGATTTTATAAATTTGCATGCCTAAAAATACTCACGCATTTGACAATTTCATGTCTAAAACACAAATAGAAATAGCCGAGCACTTGCTGCGCATTAAAGCTGTAAAAATTCAACCGAATGATCCGTTCACATGGAGCTCGGGATTGCGATCACCGATTTATTGTGACAATCGCCTATTGTTGTCTTATCCACAAGTGAGAGAATTAGTAAAAAACGCCTTTGTAGAAGCAGCAAATCACTTTGATGACGTTGATGTGATAGGTGGTGTAGCCACTGCTGGCATCCCACATGGGGCATTGATGGCTGATGCGATGAGTAAACCTTTCATTTACGTGCGAGCGAAAGCGAAAGGCCATGGTCGACAAAATAAAATCGAAGGACACCTCGAAAAAGGGCAGCGTGTTTTATTGATAGAAGACCTTATTTCAACCGGTGGCAGTAGTTTGAAAGCTGTGGATGCTCTCGTTGAGTACGGAGTAGATGTCGTCGGTGTTCTTGCCATTTTTTCATACGGATTTGATATCGCAGACCAAGCATTTCATAATGCATCAATTCCATTTCGTACCTTAACCTCGTTGGATCATTTGATCGACGCAGCTGAAAAAGGAGGACTTTCCAAATCAAATACAGATCTGGTGAGATCCTGGCGTAAAGACCCCAAAGCATGGAGTAAAGCCATCAGCTAACATTCTAAAATAATCGCATTCGATTTGTTCGATTGCCCAAGACCAAAACAAATGAAAATTTTTGATAAAAACTCAAGTGCTTTTCTTCACGAATATTTGAATAACGCCTCTCCGACTGGTTTTGAAGCTCCTGGTCAGCGCATTTGGATGGATTATTTAAAGCCATATGTGGACACTTTTGAAACAGATACGTATGGTTCCGCTTATGCCGTAATCAATCCTAAAGCGAAATACAAAGTCGTCATCGAGGCTCATGCCGATGAAATTTCCTGGTTCGTAAATCATATCGGAAAAGACGGGATGATTCGCGTCATCCGAAATGGTGGCTCTGACCATGCGATCGCGCCTTCAAAACGTGTCAATATTCATACGGATAAAGGATTTGTGACGGGTGTATTCGGATGGCCGGCCATTCATACGCGTAAAGGGAAAGACGCAAATATGAGTCCGACACTTGATAAAATATTTATTGATGTTGGCGCGAGTTCAAAAGATGAAGTTTTAAAACTGGGTATCCAGGTCGGGAACGTCATTACATATAAAGACGAATTAATTCAAATAGGCGATTATTATGTTGGGCGTGCATTAGATAATAAAATGGGAGGATTTTGCATCGCTCAGGTCGCACGGATGCTTCACGCGAATAAAAAGAAGTTGCCTTTTGGTCTATATATCGTTAATTCGGTGCAAGAAGAAATCGGTCTTCGAGGTGCGCAGATGATCGCTAACACAATTCAACCGAATGTGGCTATCGTGACTGATGTGACACATGATACGTCCACTCCACATATCGAACCAAAAAAATATGGTGATACAAAATGTGGTAAGGGCCCGGCTGTGACTTTCGCCCCATCGGTACATAATAAACTGTTGGATCTTATCATTAAAACGGCCAAGACTAAAAAAATCGACCTGCAACGTGAAGTGGCGTCGAGATCGACAGGTACGGATACGGATGCATTTGCATACACAGGTCGGGGTATTCCATCAGCACTTATTTCGCTGCCGCTGCGGTACATGCATACAACCGTCGAGATGGCGCATTCGAATGATATAGAGGATGTAATTAAATTAATTTATGAAACCGTAATACGAATTAAAGACGGACAAACTTTCAAATATCTCTAGTCAACCATCGGGACTTTTTCAGCGATTTATTCAATTTTTGGATGTGAGTCATCTATTTATTGGACTTGCTGCTTTTTCGCTTACATATGAAACTTACGCAGCGTTAAATGTGGACGCTAATTTATGGTTATGTTCTGTTATTGGAACCGCTACCATCGCTTTTTACAGTGTTCATCGAATAATGCAATTGCGTATTTATCAGGAAGCGAATTCCAAACGAATCTCTTATCTAAAGAATAATAAACGTACGATTGAAATTGCTGCGTGCATTGCCATTGTATTAAATGTGGCATTGATTATTTATTATTTCAGTGCATACATTTTTGTTTTTCTCGCATTGGCTATCGCTTCATTGGTATATCTGCTGCCGATCATGAAACGCGGGCGCAGGGTTCGAGATATTCCGTATTTAAAAATTTGGGTAATAGCAATAGCATGGTCCTTAGTTACAGTCCTAAGTCCGGTATTGATTGGTGATATCTCTGTGAACAATTTTTCTCATTTGGGAATAGAAAGATTTTTATTTTTTCTGTTGATTACGATCCCATTCGACATCCGCGATGAAAAGGACGATGAAATGGTTTTGGTTAAAACATTCAAAACGCTTTTATCCAAAAATCGGCTAGTTTCAATAGGTATATTTATAGGTGCGTTAATATCGATTTTTATTTGGTTATCTCCGTTTGGTCTAGCCTATCAAATCGCCCTTCAAATAAGTGCAATATTAGCATGTCTGTTGTTAGTGTTTGCAGATTTGCAAAGGCCGCTATGGTATTATTCTTTTTTAATTGATGGATTGATCATTTTGCGTTTAGTTTTGTTTCTAGCCATTTCCAATTTCATTTAAGTTCCTACGAACTCCTCAGCGCCCTTTTTTGCCGTGTGGCGCTGTCGAAGTCGAACAAGAGAGGTAGAGTTTTTCACACTAAATTAAATACAGAATCTGCAAGGGTTGGTGGAGCTTGAGCAGGGCAGATCCTTGGAGTTTTATTCAGTAGATAAAACTGAATGAAATTCTCCTCATTACCCAATAATGGAATAGTTAGGATCATTTTCGAACCGATCCGTTGAGTGTCGTTGAGTAATTTTGTCAGATGCAATCCGACATTTTTAAAAAGAAGTATTTCAAATATAAAGCTTCACAGCTGCTTTAAAAATAGTATCCAAATCTTCAATCGGCAAATCAGCTTCAGGATCAAGCGTCATTGTTTTCATCTTTTTTCGATTGCCTAAATCTAATTTCGGATGCTTCAACTCTAGGCCTTTATACATACCGATATAGGGTTCATGGCTTTTCTTATCCGTCCAGAGATAGCAAAATAACTTTCCCTTGTATCGAAACATAGGCATGCGATGCGTCCACGTTTCAGTCATGTGCTCGTCAAAATCTAAAATATATTTACGCATGGCAAGTAAATAGGATTTTATCGGCTCTTCTTTATTGAGATAATATCCTTCGATTTCTGAGATCATCTTTATTATTTTATTGCAATATAAATATCAACATGGGCATCGTTTGGATTCTTGGCGCGTTCACCATAGATTTCAAAATCAGTGGTGTACACACGATCCAATTCTGTCTTCCAAATTTCTTTCCATTTATTGATGACGATACCTTGATTCAAATCACCTTGAGCTTCGAACTTTGTATAGTTACCTCCGTTAATTTCGATGCCTTCCATATGATCGGGTACAGTTTCCAATGACGAAACCTTACAACCTAAAACTGTAGTATATGGTGCCATGAAATCGCTTTCATACTTAGTGTACAAACAATAAATATCATTAGAAATTTTGCTGGGAATTTGTTCCAAAACATGGTTTGACATAAATTGACTCCACAGCTTTGGTATATCTTGAGCAGCTTGACCGTTTTGGTTTGTGGTTCGAATGGCAATTCCTATTACCTTGAATGATTCGATTTTTTGCATTTGCATATTTTTATGTTTTTTTTGTTGATGCAAATGTAAACGGGCGTTCTGACAGCCCTATGTCAAGGGTTGAGTTGCGCGTAGAAATATTTCATCAAATCGAAATTACGAGGCTCAAAGTTTTCAGATTTTTGAACCATTGACAAGATGCGATCCAGACGGAATTCTCGATAATCTTCTCTTAGGTGACACCAAGCGATCAGGACCCAATTATCTTGCGTATGATATAGTGCTTGAGCCTCAATATCTCGCTCATTCACCTCATGACTGTAACCCGTCTGATATTTAATGTGTAGAATTTGATAATTTGTGATAGCACGCTCGATCGTCGATAGGTAATTGCTAGTCGAGTCACTCGGAACGTTCTTGATAAAAACGACTCGCTCGGACAAGAGCTCGATTTTATCCTGGTCGGTCTCACGCAAGAGCGATTTAATTTTAGTCAAGGCATCACTAAAATGTTCGATTAGCGATTGGTCTTTGTTCCGTTGAATTAATTTCTCAGCGGTAATCAACGCATTGACTTCCTCTTCCGAAAACATAAGCGGAGGAACGTGAAACCCTTCCACCAGTCGATATCCTTTGCCTTCTTCCGTCATGATCGGAATTCCCGCTTCTTCCAAAGAGCGAATATCACGATAGACAGTACGCACACTAATATCGTATCGGTCGGCAATCTCTTGCGCGGTGATCAATCTACGCGATTGTAATTGTGTGATGATGGCAGTAAGTCGAGCAAGTCGGGAAATCGGCATGTGCGAATATATTAATCGTCAGTCAATAAGTCTGGTCTAATTTCACGCGTGCGCTCTAGACTTTTTTGGGCTCTCCATTCTTCAATGTTCTTTTCATGACCAGATAACAATACATCTGGTACTTTCCAACCTTTATATTCCTCTGGTCGTGTGTAGACGGGTCCACTTAATTGCCCATCCTGAAAACTATCACTGAGTGCCGAACTCCCGTCGTTGAGCACACCTGGAATCAAACGTCCAATGGCATCGACTAAGACAGCAGCCGCCAATTCTCCGCCCGAAAGCACGAAGTCTCCGATTGATATTTCTCGCGTGATGAGGTGGTCGCGGACGCGCTGGTCAATACCTTTATAATGTCCGCAGATTATTAAAAGTGATTTTAATAACGATAATTCATTGGCGACGGGTTGATTTAATACAGGTGCATCCGGCGTCATGAAAATTATTTCATCGTAGCTGCGCTCACCTTGCATTTTTGTGATGGCATCATATAGCGGTTCAATCCGCATCACCATACCAGCGCCACCACCGTATTGATAATCATCAATTTGACGAAATTTTCCAAGACCATATTCTTTTAAATCATGCACATGAACTTCAAAGAGACCTTTTTCCGTAGCTCGTTTTAATATAGAGTGATGGAATGGCCCATCTAGTAACTCTGGTATGACTGATAAAATATCTATGCGCACAATGAATCTATTTAAAATAAAAAAGTCGGCCGATACAAGTATGGGCCGACTGTAAATTATTCTATTTTTTTAATTAATGCTGATTAATTCAATTTCGAAAATTAAAGCAGCAAATGGCGGTATGTCTGCACCCGCACCTCGTTCGCCATAGGCTTTGTCGTATGGGATAAATACTTTCCATTTTGACCCGGTCGGCATCATCGGAAGTATTTCTTGCCAGCCCATGATTACACCATTTACAGGAAATGTTGCCGGTTGGTTGCGCTCGACAGATGAGTCAAATACTGTTCCATCGATCAGCATACCGTGATAGTGTGTCGTAACTTTATCAGTACTACTCGGCTTTGGCCCTGATCCTTCTTGGAGAATTTCATACTGAACACCACTTGGCAATACATTGACACCATCACGTGTTGCATTTTCAGCTAAAAACTTCATACCATCTCCTTTCACGGCACCATATTTTTGTTCTGAATTTTTTTCTGCTTGTGATTGAACTGTAGCTTGGGCACTTTCTTGATCGATTTTTGCATTTCCGCTGAAAACATCGCTTATGGCATTTCCAATTTCATTATATTGTAAATCGGTAAAACCTTGAAGTTTTAAATTTTCGCCGATTAATACACCAAGACTATAGCTTAAACTATCTGAAACTTGAGACATAGATTTTGTTGAGATAAGTGAGAAAATAATTAATATAAATAATGATAATTTTTTCATGATTAATGCTTACTTTTTAATTGAGTGTAGTATTTATAAAACAAAGGTATTGTTTCGATCCCTTTATAATAGTTAAATAATCCATAATGTTCGTTGGGACTATGAATGCTATCAGAGTCAAGACCGAATCCAAGTAGTATAGATTTTACCCCTAGCACGTCTTCAAAGAGTGCAACAATCGGTATACTTCCGCCGCCACGCATTGGAATTGGTTCTTTGCCAAAAGCCTCTTCCATAGCCATATGCGCTGCACGATATTCATCCAAATCAGATGACACGACAACCGGTTCGCCGCCATGATGCGGTCTGACCTCCACTTTTACACCTTCAGGTGCTATACTGTTGAAGTGATCAGTAAACAGTTTCGTGATGGTCTCAGAGCTTTGATTTGGAACAAGACGCATACTGATTTTGGCGAATGCCTTTGAAGGCAGCACAGTTTTGGCTCCTTCACCAATATATCCTCCCCAGATTCCATTGACGTCAAGGGTCGGACGTATCGATGTGCGTTCCAATGTCGTATATCCGGCTTCACCGTGCACATCATTGATGTCGAGGTCGTCTTTATATTCATCCAAATCAAATGGCGCCTTATTCATAGCATAGCGATCATCGTCGCTGATGTCTTCAACACTTTCGTAAAATCCTGGGATGGTGATATGATTATTATCGTCATGCATTGAGGCAATCATCTCACACAAAATGTTAATCGGATTGGCAACTGCACCGCCATACACACCTGAATGCAAATCGCGATTTGGACCAGTGACCTCTACTTCAACATAGGATAAGCCACGGAGCCCGACGGTGATCGAAGGGTTATCATTAGATAAAATGGAAGTGTCAGAAATTAGTATGACATCACAGGCTAATTTTTCTTTGTTTGCCCGGCAGAACCCTTCCAGATTATCACTGCCAACTTCCTCTTCACCTTCAATCATGAATTTGACATTACAAGGCAGTTCGTCGCTTGACAACATGGCTTCAAATGCTTTCACATGCATGTACATCTGGCCTTTATCGTCGCATGCACCGCGGGCAAATATGGCACCATCTGGATGCAAAGCAGTTTTTTTGATTACCGGTTCAAACGGCGGGCTATCCCACAATTCGAGCGGATCCGGTGGCTGCACATCGTAGTGACCGTACACCATAACCGTTGGAAGTGATGGATCGACCATCTTTTCTCCGTATACGATCGGGTGTCCTGGTGTTGGGTGGATTTCCACCACATCCGCACCGGCAGTCTCCAGTTTTTCTTTTATGAATTCCGACGTTTCGATCAAATGCTCTTTGTACGCAGGATCTGCCGAGACAGAAGGTATTTTCAAGAGTTCAAGTAGTTCTTCGAGGTATCGCCCTTTATTGGCGGATATATATGCTAATGTATTGTCCATCTATGAAATTTTTAAGGTTGCCAAAGGTAAGAAATTCGAGGGTAGATTTGGGGATTCACAGTTTTGAAAACGAACCTTGACTCATAGAGAAACGAGCGATGTGACTCACAACTCCTGTTTAATGACATTCGAAATGTCCTCCTTCAGCATTTCAACCAATTCATCGTCCATATAATCGTATTCATCTTCAATGTGTAGTACTGCGATTTCAGGTAAAGCGAGATGTCGAAATTGATCCAAAATCCGGGACTTGTGGCCATCTTCCATTACAAAAATCAGATCTGCCCAGACGATTTGAGATTCAGAAATTTGACTTGGACTTTTGGGGCTGAGCCCCACTGACTTAATCGAAAATTCATTTGAGTCTCGGAAAATAGTTTCGGCCGTTTTACTTCGTCTTTTATTCCGGCCGCAGACTACTAGTATTGATGGTTTGGTTTTCAAAAAATTATGAAACTTAACAAGTTATGACTATTTACAAGTGCAATGTGTTAATTTGCTGTATACACACTTGTAAAGATAATGATCTATGGAAATTATACAATTAATAATGGCGCGATGCAATATTAAATTTTAGAAAAGTGGAACACTAATGATTAAACAACTTTTAATTTCATTTTTAGTGATGATTGGAATTGCCGCGGCTTCATTCGCGCAAGAATACGGCGACACATTATCAGATAATGAAGATTTTGATATGAGATTAGAACAGGCACTCCGTCGTTGGAGTATTGTGCTCACAAAAAAAGATAGTTTGGCATTAGAAGTGTATCGTTCAAAGATTGTAAACTATCGAAACAATGAGGAGTACTTATCGACCCATAAACAGATCATTAATATTATTGTCGATGATCCATCAGTCCCATTTACAGTTGAACTAGCAAAACTCACTATTGTTGATGATGTGACAGTAATGAACTTATTGTTTCAGAATTTTCATATTGAGAAACGAAATCCTGTTTTTATTGATACATATGAAAGATACATTAATATCTTTCTTACGGCGTTTGCTTCTTCTTATGAGAAACGTGCAATTTTTTTAAAAATGTCTATTATTCAGTTCTGAACTCGACGATTGTGATTTTCAAAAAGATTTCAAATCAATGGAAAATGTAATGCCATTCCATGAGCCAAAGTCTGAAAGTTTTTTTAAAGAGATATCTCTTATTTTTCATCAAGAGCCGCTATTTATTGAGGCACTTCAAGATATGTTGAATGATGAGAGCAGATCAGATTGTTTTCATAAAAATGTGACTGAGCTATTAAGCTGTGTGATTCGGTAATTACGCGGGGTCTTGTTAGGTACTTTCGTATATCGGGAAAATGAAGTTGTTATGCTTTAGATTCATACTTCTCATCCTTCCCTTGTTCCATTGTTGGCGTCCCCGCTGACATTTGCCGTTACCGTGTTAGAAAGGACTTTTAATAATATGCGCGACACGTTCAAGGTGTTGTATTGACACTCTGCTGAAGGTTCCAAGGTCGGTCAGCATCGGTCAGCACCAGCGACTGCAATCGTTTAGCACTCGAATTCCCAATTGATTAAACCTCCAAGGTTCTGCCCTGCACTTGCCTTTCTAAACCTTGCAGGTTGAGTTTCATTTTTGATAAAAGCCAAAAGTGCCGACTCCTTAGAGTCGAGCATCCTCGACATGAATTGAAATCATAGATTTCGTTCATGTCGGGACCAAAAGCCAAAAGCCAAAAACTAATCGCCTACATCATATGCCCCATAAAATCCACCTCCCCACTAGGCCACTCAACTTCACTAGTCGACTTGACTAATAGCCCCGAAGGAAGCGTGCGTCGAAATACACCCATCGATTCGTGATTGTGAATAACCAACCAACGGCATGGATTATGTACTGTAAAAAAATCATTTTTTAAATAAAATTCTTCTGCGCCCGAAGCAAGAATAAGGAAATCAACTTCATTTTTTTCGGCTAGGTCGGTGACATGTTTTAATATTTCAGAACCAACGTTTTTTAATTGACGTTGCGGATGAATACACAAATCAGCAATTCCAAACACACTCAATCGATGCATTTTATCAACACATATTCTGCGATGATGTATGCCGCTGTGACCAATCAATTGGTCGCCATCCCAAACGAGAATTCTAAAATCAGGCACTTGATTGTAATACGTCATTTCATCGGGATACCCTTCAAAAGCCGATTTGATCAATTGACTGACAGACTGCCGGAGCGATTGATCAATTTTGAACTCTTCAATGGTATCTATTCTCATGATGTGCTCTTTGTTGACCAATCCATGATAATCGTATTCAGCACCTTTAAGTCGATTCCGCGTCTGAGTTGTCCCTCTTTTACGATAGATAAAGCGCCAGTTTCCTCTGATAAAATAATAACGAGTGCATATGTCACTTCAGAAATACCTATACCAGCACGGTGACGCAATCCGATGCTGCCTGGCAAATTTTGTCTTTGAGAAAGTGGCAGAACACAACGTGCCCGAGAGATGCGATTGTTCTCGATGAAAGTCGCACCATCATGTAATGCGCTATTTTTCCAAAAAATGGATTCAAGCATAGAAGCCGATACGCGAGCATCGATTTCAACACCCGAGTGATGTGCATTTTCCGGCAATTCACCCTCACTCAGAACGATGAGTGCTCCTTCCTGACGCTCTCGCATATGTTGCAATGCGCGAATGATTTCATTGGCGACATCCTCTTCGACTTCAGCTTGAATCGCAAGACCGGGAAACCAGTCTTGAAGTTTTTCGAACCGCTTATTTTTGAGCGTACCTTCTCCGAGATATAGCAGAAATTTTCTTAACTCTGGCTGAAATATGATAGCTAGCAGAAGTACCCCAACACTTACGAACTGTGTCAGAATAGCCGACAATAAGTCCATATTCAAAGAGCGTACGAGCCACCATACAACGTAGAGCATCACGACACCAACAAGAATATAAATCGCAACTGTACCGCGCAGCAGCCGATACACTTGAAAGAGCAAGATGCCGACGATCAATACATCAAGAACATCCCAAAATGTGATATCTAAAAAACTTAGATCGATTAAAACCATGAAATACGTATACAACGTTTAAATAGAATCGTTAAGTTAACTAATTTTGAGACGTGAAAAATTACAATAGTCATATCAAACAGCGGTCAAGCTACAGTGCATTAATGTCATTACTTGTCCTGGTCATCTGTATAGGGTGGTCGCAACTAGCACAGACTCAGGTCATATCGCGAAATACCGACGGTGAAGTCGTAGTGACTTACAAAGACGGAAGCTGGCGATATTTTATGTCAACTGATAGTCTGATTCTCAGATCCGAATATGAAAACTTCAAAGCATCCGAGCGGGCACCAGCAGTCGCTACACCGATCATAGTTGATGAACCTGTAGAAGATATTAATCCTACAAGTCCAGAAACGGGTGAAGAAATGGATACTTCCAACATGACTGATATGACCACTCCGCCGATGGAGACCGAGGTCCCACGAAATCTCACAGTTGATGAAAGCGAAATCCTCGAGTTAACTGAACGTCGTCTCACCCTAACCGAGCGACTTCGACGAGTAGAATCAGGTTACATTCAACTGACCGAAAAAGAAATCCGAAAAGTACGGGAAGAACTTGCTGAAATAAATACAAAACTGAACACCGATGTAGCGATGTCAACAGATGAAGTTATTCCATCTGATGCACGAGCACTTAAAAGTCCGCGGGTTTACAATCGAGCCGATTACACATTTAAGCCGAATACTCGGTCGGTCAAAAATGATTGTGATGTCGTTGTAGAACGCGATGAGTTTACAAATAAGAAAAGAGCAGCGACATCAAGAGAATATCTCTTTCAATATACACCGGAAGAAATGCGGAAGTTTTTAAAAGGAGGACACTATTTAGATGGTTACGCTTCGGTGGCAAATATGAGCGGAAATATTATTTTATCGATTCATTCCGAAATTAATTCGAGAAGTCCGGAAAGTGGATATGGTAGCTTGCAAAAAAATGCGGCCATTCGATTGAAACTATCCAATAACGAGGTCGTCACTTTATTTAATAGTCGGCAAGATCCTGGAAGACGCGTTGTAACAGAAAATAAATTTTATTATACAGGTCGTTATTCTATCGATAGAGATGCGTTGAAAAAATTAAAAAAATACGATGTTTATTCAATCCGTATAAGTTGGTCGGCAGGCTATGAAGACTATGATGTCTATCACGTCGATGTACTGCGAAATCAATTAAATTGTGTAGAAAAAGCCTTCTGATCCATGATGTTAAACTTGAAATTACCAACAGATCCGCGATGGGTCAATCTAGCTGAGGTTTCCCTCGAAGACATTCTTACGGATCATGCCTATTGTGAACAGAAAGCAACATCCAACTGTATTTCGCTCATCCAGCAGTTTCCTGAAAAGATAGAAATGGTCGAAGAGCTAGCACCTATAGTGACGGAAGAGTGGGGGCATTTCAGAATAGTCTTAAAAGAATTGAAAAAACGAAATCTTCGTCTTGGCATGCAGCGTAAAGATGAATACGTGAATAAATTGCTAAAGTTCCAAAAAGGTGGAGGCAGTCGCGAAGATCGCTTGCTTGAAAAATTACTCACATGTGCGTTGATTGAAGCGCGATCTTGCGAGCGTTTTCGACTTTTATCTCTCTATATTAGTGAAGATGAGCTAAAGGATTTTTATCATCAATTTATGGTCGCTGAAGCGGGGCACTATAAATTATTTATTGAGCTAGCAGAAAAATATGCTGGAAAAGAAAAAGCGCGTGCCCGTTGGGATGAATACTTGACATACGAGAGATTGATTATGAAAGAGCTCGAATTGCGCGGAGATCGTATGCATTAGCAATTAAGTCGCCAGACGCTGCATTTAGCATGTTGTAATTAATTTATCGATAATGTTTCTTCTTTAATTGAAACAATCAGCCCAAAGCTAAAGGCTAAAATAATTTCTATCTTGATGTGCTATTTTTGATTAATTTAGTGGAATAATTCTGAATTCCAGTACCGGTTAACTATTGGGGCATTCTCAGTCATTGGATATTAGTTGATTTTTCAAGCTAATAGCTAATTACCAATAGCTAAAAGCAACTAATTCCATAAACCAAACTTCCAAAATTTTTTATAATAATCGATATACGCGATGTCAATCCTTTTTTCGATTTCAGGCCGATAAAATAATATACCGTAGTCATAAAAATCAATCGCTACATTAAATTCTGGTCTATTTTTCAACTCTTCCCAAGCTTTCGTCATTTCTTTTGACCAATAAATATCATCGACGAGCATGACTGTCGGTTTATGATCTTTCAATATTTGTTGAGCATATTTCATCGTAGGGTCGTATCGATGATTTCCATCTAAAATCAGAAAGTCCAACTGTTTCAACTCACCTAATAAAGGAACCATCGTATCCTCAAACAAACCAGGCACAATCGTAATATTATTACATGATGAAACATCGGCGGTATGTCGTGCTACTCTGGCTATCGTGGGACGACCTTCAAGAGAATAAACATGGCCATTAGGGCAAGCACCAGCGAGGTATAAAGTTGACAGACCGAGAGATGCGCCGAGCTCAATCGTGCTTTCTGGCTCAAGAAATAAGACTGTCCGATACAACCATTCACATTTTTTTCGGCTTGACAAGGCTGTTTTGGCGATATGTCCAACCGTCAGTTCCTTTGGAGACTTATGACTGCCAGCACCAGGATCTTCATCTCGAACAGACCGCTGATCCAACTCTAGTAACCGACGTCGATCATCAAACTCCTGAAAGTCATAGTATAATTTACTCGCATCTCGAGTAGTCGTCAAGTATTGGAACAAGAACGGTGAGTGGATTTGATAGATGGTTTTGGCCCGCCAATAATAGCGCCAATACGATTTGATCTGGTGTACCGAATCAGACATGCCAAGCAAACTTACTGAACTATCCTACAATAGAGCGTCTGATCAGGTCTCGATCGTCTTATGTGCCGTATATTTGTAGTACACAGAAATCAAATTTCATGAAACATCTTTCGCATATTCTTTCGCTCGTCGCTTGCATGCTGGTCATAAGCATAACTCATCTCGAAGCTCAAGTTGAATTTTCATCGACAACAATGTTGATTGACGGTGAGGAGGTCAATAGTGGTGCTCCGATGGCTTGTTCCGATGTCAACGGTGACGGGCTAGATGACCTTGTATTGCTCGATCAGGCAGAGGTCCTTTATGTCATCTATCAAACTGAAGGGGTAGAATCGATGGCGCCAATGCTTATCGAACGGGTTTCTTATTCTCGGAACTGGTGCATGCAAGTTGCAGATCTCGACCAGAATGGCCGACAGGATATATTCGTAGGTGGATCAGACGGACTTATGGTCTATAAGGCACAATCAGATTTATTTGATTATTCGCCAAGCCGTATTGTCGTCTCGGATTTTTTAACCCAAGGTTCTAGCTTTGCTGATTTGGATCGCGACGGTGATTTAGATTTATTTGTTTGCGACGATAATAAAGAAAACTTTATAGCATTAAATGACGGCGATGGTAATTTTAGCCAGGTAAGCAATTTTATGGATTTTTCTACAAATCCGCCTAGTGACGGCTCTGGAAACTATGGCTCGGTATTTAGCGATTATGATCGTGATGGCGATTTAGATTTATATATATCTAAATGTCGATTAGGAGCCGAACCCGGAGACCCTGAACGAACAAATCAATTTTTTGAAAATACTGATACTGGTTTTGTTAGGAATAATAATTTTCCAAATATTTTATCAAATGCGCAATCATGGGTCGCCGATTGGGTGGACGTCGATAATGATGGAGATTGGGATTTATTCGTCGCCAATCACGATGTGCCAATGGAATTATTTATTCAACAAGACGACGGCACATTCGTGGATGAAGCGGTTTTGAGAGGTGTTGACTTTGAAGCTGGCGTCATTCAATTGGTTTCAGGAGATTATGACAATGACGGTGACATCGATATGTTCGTGCCTGGTAATGATCACATTATGTTTTTAAATGATGGCAATGGGTTTTTCACTGACGCAGGTTTTCCAGAGGGTAATGAACAAGTCGAATCTGCCACCAGTGTGGATATAAACAATGACGGCAAATTAGATCTATATACTGGATTTGCTCAGCTGTATAATATGCCGACGACTATTCCGGATAAAATATATACCAATACTAGTCCTGATAAAAATTATATAAAATTTTCTCTGCGTGGTAACCAGCCCAACCGATTCGCCATAGGTGCGACTATTGAAATATTCCACGAAGGGAATCATCAATTGCGTGAAATTCGAGCCGGCGAAAGTTATGGTATTAATAAATCAAATATTTTACATTTTGGACTAAATGATTTAACGACTATTGATAGCGCCGTGATTTATTGGCCGTCGGGCGCGGTAGAAAAGTATGAGTTTTTAAATGCAAATATAACCTATCAAATTACCGAAGGTGTTGGTCCTGCGCCTGTACTTGCGAGTCAAATATATGCGAATAAAAATTTTATTTGTCCGCAGGATACCATTTTGTTGGCTGGCCCACTGCTCGCAGAAGGATACCGATGGAATAATGGAGCAGAAGACCGTTTTATTGCCATCACAAGTCCAGGTATTTATACGCTGGAAATTATGCGGGATAGTCAATGGGTGACGCTCCCTTCGTATCAAATTACTGCTGAACCAACAGATCGACCGCAAGTCGAGGTCGATGGTCCTCTGCTAAAATGTATGACTGAACCAGTTTCTCTAACTTCATCTTCAGCATTCGCATATCCCGTTACATGGAATGATGGCCTATCGAACGAAGACGAATTAGAAGTCTCCATGACAGGCTCATATTATTTTACGGAGCAGCGCGTATGCGGCGATTATCTGAGTGATACGATTACTATAGAGAATATCGATATTTCAGCACCCGAGATCATGAACGACACAGTTCTATTGAGTCAGCCAGCCAACATTCAATCATCAGATGGCAATACAGTTTGGACGAGAGACACAAGTGATGTCGATATTATTTTTATAGGCGAGTCGCTCGTTATTGATCAGTTAACGAGTGATAGTTTGTTTTTTGGAGCGCTCGCTGATACAACTCAAGTTGCAACAGAATCCGTTGGTTTGCTAGCTCCTGGCGTTAATGATAATTATCACAACACGCAATTAAATGGAGGTGTACTTTTTACAACTTATGAAAATATAGTAATCGAAGACTTCACCGTGTATGTCCGTACCCCAGGTGTACGTCAGATTTATATCACAGATATCGATTCGGGTATTGAATATTATCGTAATGATTTTGATATGGTGCTCAATGAAAATTTACTCGAATTAAATATCCAACTACCCGCGAATAAAAATTATGTCGTCGCCACAGATGAGCAAGTCAATATCGACAATTTAGGATTTGAAAGTCCTGATTTCCGAAGAGGGGTGAATCGAGTTGAATATCCAATTGTTGGCTCATACATGGAAATTACTGGATCGACATTTAATACTGGTCAATATTATTATTTCTATGACTGGAACGTGCGAGGCGAGGATAAAATCTGTTACAGTTATTGGCAGCCAGGATTGGCCGTTGTGGATAGAGGTTCTTCATCCCAAGATGTTGAGGCGCTAAGCGATAGAATTACGGTATATCCAAATCCAGCTCATGAATTGTGTCGAGTAGAGTTGGGAGAAAATCATCCTTTCACTTCATGGGAGTTAATCGATGTCAATGGGCAATTGATTGAACTCGGAGAAGCGGGCAATAATCATGTTATAGAACTTGACCTGCATGCACGTGGATTGTATTTTATAAAGCTTGAAAATAAAAATGGAAGTGTGGTTGTGAAAAAAATTATTTCACACTAGAATACATGGTGGTTCAAATCGAATTTTAAATGCCAACTATTTTTGACATGTAAAAGGGTCGAGTTAAAGCTCGTATTTTAGATGGTACTAATTCAACACACTCCGAATAACAGCAATCAACTCCTGCGGGTCAAACCGCTTAGATTTATTCTTTTCAACCACCTCAATCATTTTTAAAACTTGGGTATCGCGAAAACCTAACTCAAATCCGATTTTACGAATTTCGGACTTCTCCTCCTCCAACATGACGCCATCTGCTTCCGAAAGAAATAATAGGTAGTACAAAATTTGCATTCTATCGTGCTCTTGCGACGGCATACGATCAACATCATACGTTTCTGGTGTGATATCGTTCACTGTTTTTCGATCGAGACCCAGGTGTTTCGCTGCGTGATCGACATATGCCTGCTCTGACATCTGAAACGTCTTGTCTGACATCGCAAGGCGCTTTAAGAAAAATATGGCTAGAAGTTTGTGGTCGTGATTCATCGTTCTCTGTGATAAGGTTTTGTTAATCAATCAAAGGTAATGAATTGATGCAGTGTAGCTTTTGTTAACTTGCCATCTAATCCTACCATCATGAAAAAGGGCTTACTATTTATTGTATTCATTTTCGGCTGCTTTGCGATCGCTACATCGCAGTCTGTCATTCAGATAGATGACTTTAGTGCTTCGACGGAAGACCTGCATTTAATCGGGGAGACACTGGTCAAAGACGACTACTTACGATTGACGCCCACTAAGACGGCCATCGCTGGTGCATGCTGGTTGAAGAAGGAGAAAATCGACCTCAGCCGCGGTTTTGAAACCGAGTTTGAATTTCGAGTTGTCGAGCCGGATTTGACTAATGGAGTAGGAGATGGTTTTGCATTCGTCATTCAGAACGATAATGAATCGGCCTTGGGCGGCACAGGTGATGGACTGGGTTATCACGGCATAAAGAATGCGCTCGTGCTGGAGTTTGATACGTACAATAATAAAGAGGGAAGTTCCAACCACATCGATATTGCTTATTACGAGGCCGGGAAAGAAGAGTTTAGGCGCCACGCAACTGTTCACGCGATTCCGGAAATTACCGATGGAAAATCGCACTTCGCTCGGGTACATTATCGCGAAGGGTTTTTGACATTATTCATGGACAGCTATATTTTTCCGGTGTTGTCTAGTAAGTTGAATATTGAATCCATCATCAATACGGAAGATAATCGAGCATGGATTGGATTTACGGCCGCAACATCCAAAGCAGCGGCAAGCCATGATTTGATGAAATGGTCAGTGAATTATTATTTACCACCACCAGACATTGACGAGGAAAAAGTCGAAGTAAAAGTTTCACAAGAAGTCGCAGTCAAAACGCGGAAAGTAAAAATTCGAGTAAAAGATTACAACAAAATAGATGGCGATGTCATCAGTTTGAAATTTGGTGATAAGTGGGTTCTAACGGAATATAAATTAGGGAAAGATCCGCACGAAATTGAAGTCACACTCACAGGCTTTGCAACTAAGCTCGTCATGTTTGCTAATAATGTGGGTGCCGTTCCTCCAAATACAGCTTCCATCACAATCGACGATGGAGTCGAAGTACAAGTCATTAAATTAAAATCGGATTTGGAAAGTAGCGAAGCGATCGAATTACGTTATGACGGTGAATTGGAAGAGTAGTTATTTCTTCTTTTCCTTTACCGACTCCCAACCCATATCAGGCTCTTCAGCAATCCATTCTTGCTGGCCAAAATAATTCCATTCAGCATTCAACATATTGAATTTAGGATCAACAAAAGTCGTCATGCGACGTCCATTGACTCCAACACGGCAATCGCAATAAATTCCTTTGGCTTCAATTCCTTCTTCAACTAAAAATTCTTTTAAATAATCCATGGCTCTATACAACATGTCTGGACGTGTCGACACATCACGAATTTGATGCCGCGCCATGAAGTTTTGGCTATAGACTTTAATCTTGGAGCCGTCCTTTTTTTCAACATTAAATGTACAATTACCAGCTTTTGATCGCAACATCATACGCCAAGATAGTCGATGGCCGGCCTCATCCCAAAGAACATTTCCTGGGATAAAATGGTGTCGCAATGGCAATGCAATCTGTATGATAAAATAAACTAAGAAGATGATAGGGATCGCTTTATTTTCGACAATAGATTTTAACGATGAAATAAATGCTGGTTTTTTTGGAAAGAATCGTTTGCGGATCGTCTCCGGTTCAAAAAAGAAAACCGCCACTGCGAGTGCGAAATAAGGGAATATTCCAATTTGAAAAACGGCTGAATTAAATACATGGAATACGAGCGATAAGATGACGGCGAGCATTCTGGTTTTACGAAACAATAGCATCGGAATGACCAACGCGTCAAACGCGATACCACCATATGTAATGACATATGGGAACCAATCATATTCAAATAAACCACCCACGACAGGGTAGTGTGTTTTATAGCTTAACCAGATTTTGACTGGTTTAGCAGCTAGCCAATCTGGATAAATTTTGGCCGTTGCAGCAAAAAAATAGACAATCGCAAATTGTATTTTAAAATATAAAAAACACCAGTTTGGACAAGACAATGATTTTTCCACACGTCCATGTTTGACATCCAAACTCGCGTACCGATGGGCCGGCATAAACAACAACCAAAAACTCACCAACATCACTAGATAATAATGGTTATTATAATGCGATTTTTGCATAAAATAGGAGAGCGCCCACATAAGCGAGAAAATAATCATGCTCATCTTATAGCGATAACCCACCATAATAAATATGCCGAGTATGCCCATGATGACGTAATACCAAATCATCGTTTCGCCAATCAAGAAATCAGTCCACTCAAATCCAAAAAAAGTAAAACTGTGTCTGACGTCGACAAATGTTTCATTGACCCATCCAAGCAATATCGCACCGATGGCCTCAGCAAACATGAGAAATCCAAAAAATATTCGGAATATGATTAAGGCACTGTTGTCCTTTTCATGCATTAGGGTGTGTTGAACGCTTCCCAATGTTAAGATTTTAGGCTAGGATTCGCTGAGATCGTGGTCAAGTTCAAGCACTTCGATACGATTGCGCTTGAGTTTAATGGCGCCGCTACGCTCCATTTTTTTCAGATGCCGAGAGATCACTTCACGAGAAGAGTTTAAGTCATCGGCAATCTCCTGATGCGATACACGCAGATCTCGTGTCTTAAAGATCTTAGTTTGCTTGCGTAAATAGTCTGTGATTCGATCATCTAAGCCTCGAAAAGCATAGTAATCGAGCGATGTAAAGATCTTTTCAAATCGCGATCGATAAGATGTCGCGACAAACTTATACCACGTTTTAAAGCGCAAGATCAAGTCATCCATGACGCTATATGGTATGCTTAAAGCTTTTGTTTCCTGTGCCGCAATGGCGACTAACTCACTTTTATTGATGTTATCGGTATTGAGTACTGACAGATAAATAGCCTCACCTGGTTCGATAAAAAACAGGAAGAACTCCCGCCCATCCTCAGCCTTACGAAAGACTTTGACTAGGCCTTCGAGCACCAGTAGGTTACCAAAGTACTTCTCGCCACTCTGCAGTATGCGTTCGCCAGGGACAAACTCAATGACCTTGCCCTTCTGCACCAGCTCATTCTTTAGATCCGGTTCAAAACTGTTAAAAGACGATAATATTTGAGCACTCTTCGTTGGCATCAGATTACAAAGGTCATAAAAATTTCGTGATCAATCATGTTATAAACGTATAAAGCGCTGAAATGTGTATGAATGGGGGGTGTTAAGGCAAGTTAAGCGGACATAAATTGCGCAAAACGTCAAATGATAGATGTCTCGTTAAACATTGAACAATAATCCAGCTTGTTAATCAAATTTGATTCAAAACTTCTAATCCAAATACTGGAGGGCAGAGATTTTATAGAAAAATCGTATCTTAATTCACTGATAAACTATGATCGAATGAAATACCCTATACTTATACTATGCTGCCTCATCTGTTTTATTGACATAAGTGGACAGGCACATTTCACGAAACAATGGGATGCAGGCGTGTCAGATTTCTTCAACAGAATAAAATTTTCATTCGTTGATCAAGACACGCTATATTACTTGGCATTTAACGTTTGTAATAGAACTGATACGTCATTTAATGAGTGCAATACGATTGGGAAAATGGATAAGTTCGGAAACATTATTCGCGAGCGACATTTTGCATCAATGAGTACGACGAAAGGGGCGGCCTCATATACGATTGACGAAGAGTTAATTTTAATTACAGAAGGATCGGGAAATTTTATTGATCCCAAAATCAACCTATACATTATAAATAAAAATACGCTTGATAGTGTTTCACGATTTCAATATGCTTTGAATTTTCCAGTAGATTTTTATTTTACAAGTTCTATAGTTGAGTATGATGATTATTATGTCATTGGAGGATGGTGTCGAAAACAAAATACGGATATTTGGCCGGACTATCTGTTGTGGATCGATAAAGAAACGATGGAGCTGGATACTATCACTACTTATCCGTATGAAAAAGAGAGTGTTATACCGGAGTATTTGTTTGTGAATACAGACAACGAACTAGTTGTTTATTTTTCAGGAATAGACGTTTACCCTTTTGGTGATAGCAGTATATATGGGGACTCTAGAGGATTTATATATTATAACCCCGACCAGACCATATCTCGTCTATATCTCGATAGTATTG
>ENA-ORXU01001184-ORXU01001184.1-marine-metagenome-genome-assembly--contig:-NODE-1184-length-23246-cov-4.150719_pt1 | contig 23246 bp, 12 predicted proteins | sample MGYA00237869_ERZ511484 | MGnify/ENA metagenome assembly ERZ511484
CCGAAGTGGAAACATTAAACAGATACTCTGAATCTCCGGTTTTCAAAAATTTATAGTTCCCCACTCGTACGGCCCATTGACCCCAAAAACGCCAAAATAGGGCTTCATGGGGGTCACTATTCATTTTACCGGTCAAATAAGGCATTAGATTTACCCCATCCAATTCATCAATTGGGGGTAATCCAGCGACCGCTGCACATGTCGCCGCCATATCCAAAGAAATTACAGGCCTACTATAGATTTTACCCTTGGGAAGCCCTGCAGGCCAGTTCACGATAAAGGGAACTCGAATTCCCCCTTCAGAAAGCATCCCTTTTTCGCCTACCCACGGGGTGTTCAATGAACCATCCCATGCACCGCCTTGAAAGGATATGGGTTTATCCTCCATGGTAATTTTTAAAGGGGCACCGTTATCACTAATGAAAAATATGATGGTATTTTCTTCAACTCCCATTTTCCGCAGTGTTTCCTTGATTCTTCCGACCCCATCATCTATTGCTGACATCATAGCCAAACAATACTTTCGCCGGATGGGCATATCTTCAGGAAATCGGTCTAAGTATTTTTTTGTAGCACCTAAGGGGACATGAGGGGCAAAATAAGAGAGGTAAAAAAAGAAAGGTTTGTCACTATTTTTTTCGATGAACTCTACCGTGGCATCTGTTTGTATATCTAGGCGATAGCCTTCTTGTATAATCCATTGCGCTTCAATATCGCTACCGTCTAAAGTATAAGTTGCCCAATAGTCATTAATATAGCCTTGAAAAGTTTTATCAAAACCCCTGTTGGAACTCATATAAGGGATTTTTTTAGAAAAAGGAATATCCGATGGTTCAACTTTCTTTTTGCCTTTCAGTTCGGGCATGTTTTTAACAATCCACTCTTCTGATTGGTGATTAGGATCCATATGCCATTTTCCGGCCATGCCCGTAGTGTAACCAGCAGATTGCATACGCTGTGAAATTAAAGTTTCTTCTAAAGGCAAAGGGATGATACCGTTGTGATCAAGACCGAAACGTTGCTGATACCTTCCGGTAAGTAAACCTGCCCTTGACGGAATACATTGCGGTGCAGTAACATAGCCCGAGGTCATGCGAACTCCATTCTTGGCCAACAAATCGATATTCGGGGTTTTAATATCATCGACTTGCCCGTTCGCTCCGATATCGGCATAGCCTTGGTCATCGGTAAAAATGACAATGATATTAGGTCTTTCTTGGGAAAATGAAATTGAAAAGGCTAGCAAAGCGATAAAGAATAAAAACGATTTCATATGTTTATTTCAAATAGAGGTTTTCAACAAATGTCAGCTAAATGTATTTGTAATTTACAAGGAAAGCATCATGTACTGTCCTGTCAAACAGCATACAACAGGATAGTTAGTACAAAAGAGCTCCGTAGCTTTAAAAGCGAATAAGAATACTCCCTATTATGAACAAATACGTTTTGATTTTTCTGGCTTTGCCCCTTAGTATTTTTGCTCAGAACTCACAGGTGGCTTTAACCGTAAATTCTACGGACTATAATGACCTTGAATTAAAAGTATTGGATGAAGGTATTTATGATATCGAAACCAAGGGAAAAGACCCGTATCTTTTTACGACAGCTTTGCCTTCCGATTTGAACAAAAGCAATAACCGTCTTTCTTTTGAGTACTTCTGCCCTACTGGGGTCGATTTTATTGAAGTCCATTTTTATCCTTTAAAAGAAGAATTAAAACCGAAAATAACAAGAGATGTAGGTTCGACCGAAGGCTGGGTTGAATTCAAAATCGACTTGACCGAAGAATTAGAGAATTGGGGGAAAAAAGGGGATTACCTTCGTTTGGATTTTGGTGCCGCGCCCGCTTTGAAAATCCAAATACGGAATTTAATCTTGCGGCCACAAACAGCCCGCGAAGGGGAACTGGAAGCCAGAAAGGAAGAACAGAAAAAGCAAGAAGCGATTCTTGAAAACAATTTGACATCCTATTTGAGCAAGGACTATCAAAATGAAGTTTCAAACGTATTGGTAACGGATGATAAGATAAAGCTAAAAGGAAAAATAGCAAGTGGTCAAGAGCTCTTCATCGCCGAGGTCAGCCCCTACGAACATGCTACCGAATTAAAATCCTTTGAATTTCTTTCCCCTTTGCTATCCGACGGAAATAATTTCAAAATGGAAATTGACCGCACCATAGAACGGCACGGTTTCCAACAGGATCGCGTACTTTCAAAATGGATGATCGTAGAAAAAAAAGGCAATAGCTACTTGCCAGTTTCACATGCACGCTATGCTGATTCGATCGTTCCAAAATATACTTATCCTTTTGTAAAGCCTTCCACAATAAAGGGACTTGGTGGTTACAGCGCCAATCGCGATGCACCGGTTTCTGATCTTGACGACTTAGGTATTACGAGCGCTACTGTGAACATTTGGGTCACACATTTTTTTAGGTCGGGGCCTTCGCCCAAGAACATGCCTTTTGAATACATGGGCAAAACCTATTATGTGGATAAGGAGCAAATTGCGAACTACGATAAAACCCTGATGACAACGGTCGAACGCGATATCGAGGTTTCGGCCATTCTTTTGGTCGACAAAGCTTCGAAAGCGAAAGACCCTGAAATCGGACGCATACTACAGCACCCTGATTGCGACCCCGCAGGTATTTATAGCATGCCAAATCTGACCTCCCCTGAGGGGGTTCAATATTATGCAGCTGTTCTAGATTTTTTAGCGGACAGATATAGTAGACCGGACAAAAAGTATGGAAGATTACACCATTACATCATTCATAACGAAGTGGATGCAGGTTGGGTATGGACGAACGCCGGAGACAAAACGGCTTGGGTATTTATGGACCTATATCATAAATCTATGCGTATGTCGCACAACATTGCGCGCAAGTACAACGCCAATTCTAAAGTGTTTATATCTCTTACGCATTATTGGAATTGGACCTCGAACCCGCGTTTTTACCACTCCAAAGAATTGTTGGAGCAATTATTAGAATTTTCCAAAGCGGAGGGCGATTTTGAATGGGCGATTGCACAACACCCTTATCCTGAGTCTCTTCGGGAGCCCAAAACGTGGTTGGACAAGAAAGTGAGTTTCGATTTCGACACCCAATTGATAACCTTTAAGAATACCGAGGTGCTCGACGCATGGGTAAAACAGCCCGAAGTTTTATTTAATGGAAAGACGAAACGCATCGTCTACCTTTCCGAAAACGGAACCAATTCGCCTACTTACAGCGAGCAAGATTTAAAAGAACAAGCTGCAGGCATGGCCTATGCTATGAAGAAGATTAAATATCTTGACGGTATCGACGGTTTTCAATACCACAATTGGCAAGATAACCGTAGAGAAGGTGGGTTGCGTATTGGCCTAAGACGTTTTCCTGATGATGAAGAAGACCCGACCGGGATCAAACCGGTCTGGCATGTATATCAAGCTTTTGGTACGGACAAGGAAGATGAGGTATACGACCAATATAAAAAAATGATTGGAATCGATTCTTGGGATGAGATTCGTCACAAAGGTAACATAGGAAAAAAAAACTAAAATCCTCAACGAACATCGCTAATCAAAATTGGATGGCAACGGATGCCTTAGGCAGAGAACTACCTGATTATAAAGAAGTCGGCCCCACTAAAGAGAATCGCTATGTCGGCATGTTTTACTTTATAAATCATAATAATCCCAATAGTTCAGGACCTTTTAATGTAACCGAAATCCTCAAGAGGAATTCAAAAAATCCGCAATGGGGCAACGGAAGCCATTACTGGGGAGAGCCCGAAATCGGCTACTATCTAAATAGTGAAGAGTGGGCGATACACCGACATGCCAATCAATTGGCCGATGCCGGAATCGATGTTATTATTTTGGACGTAACCAACAATAAAACCTATCCCGATACCTATTTGAAGATTTGTGAAGTTTTTTCCAAAATGAGAAAGAATGGGAATCCAACTCCACATATTGCTTTCCTGGGAAGTGAAATATCCGTGAACACGCTTTGGGAGGAATTCTATTCCAAAGGTCTTTACAAAGACTTGTGGTTTCAATGGAAAGGAAAACCTTTATTGCTTTATGGCCAGCATGAACAACCTCTAAGAAACAAGGTGAATGATATTGCCTTTTCAAAAGAAATTAAGGAGTTCTTCAACTTAAAACAAAGTTGGGCATGGACCACTTTGCCTTGGTACGACCAAAAAGGAAAGGACGAATGGCCGTGGCTCGATCACTTTCCACAGGCTATTGCTTGGCATGAAAATCCTGATGAAAAGGAAATGATGCCAGTAGCCGCTGCGCAACATCCACTTTCGAATATAGGGCGCAGTTTTCATAATTTCCGTCAACCGGAAACCAATGAATTCGATATAACTCCCGACACAGATAAAGGGCTTTTCTTTCAAGAACAATGGGATAGGGCGCTTGAAGTTGACCCAGAATTTGTTTTCGTAACCGGATGGAACGAATGGTCAGCCGGAAGACAAAAAATGGGCAAAAACATCAGTAAAGAACTTCAACAATGGAAGTTTTATCCCGGCGCCCATTTAGGCAAAGTAGGTAAACCCCTCAAAGAAGGTGATGTCTATTTTATTGATCAGTACAATCAAGAATACAGTCGCGATATTGAACCAATGGAAGGAGGGCATACGGATAATTATTACTATCAATTAATGGCTAATGTTCGAAGGTTTAAGGGAGTTGAAAAACCTGTTGAACCGGGATTGAAAAAATCCATCGATATCACAGGTAGCTTTGAGCAATGGGAAACAGTTATCACTACTTTTTCTGAGAACATGGGAGATACCGAACATCGCAGCAGTCAAAAACAAGGTAGCGCAGGCCCCTATGTCAATACCAAGGGAAGAAATGATATACTTGAATCAAAGGTGTCGCGTGACGATGAAAACGTCTTTTTTCATATTAAAACAAAAGCCGATATATCAAAGCCCGAAAACAAAAATTGGATGTTACTGCTTATCGATTCCGATCAAAATAAGGCTACAGGATGGGAAGGCTATGATTATCTAATCAATCATGAAGGCGTTGTAAACGGAACAACAACTATAAAGAAATTCTATCTTAAAAAAGGGTGGAAAAAGGTAAAGGAGTTACCCATTAAACTGACCGGAAAAGAAATGATGTTTTCCGTTCCAAGAAATTTGCTAGAAGTAAATGGTACTTTAAACTTTGGTTTCCATTGGGTGGATAATCCATCGAACTTAGAAAATATTCACGGCTTTTTTGATGCGGGCGACAATGCGCCCAATAGAAGGGCCAACTATAGATACGCTGAATAGTCTTCAAAACCTTAAACTATGTCTGACCTAATGATTTACCTTAGAATCTCAACGTTACTATTTTTGATATTTTTTTTTATGGGCTGTACAGAAAACAAGCCTATAGCGAAAGAGAGACCCAACATTATTCTAATCGTTGCCGATGATTTAGGGTATAGTGATTTGGGAAGTTACGGCGGTGAAATCAAAACCCCGGCTTTGGATGAAATGGCGAATGCTGGACTTCGATTACCGAACATGCACAATGCCGGAATGTGCGTGCTTTCAAGAAGTTCGATGCTCACAGGGCAATGGTGGCCAAAAGTAGGTTATGGCATAGAAACCGTTACAAATGTAGCTCAGGCAATGAAGAAGAAAGGCTACCGAACGGGTTTGGTAGGCAAATGGCATTTAAAGGGCGAACCGAACAATAAAGGCTTTGATTACTTCTTTGGATTTTTGGGCGGGTACTCGAGCTATTTTGAGGGAAGCCCCGACTATCGTTTGAACCAAGAAAAATATGATGACTTCGATAACGGTTTTTATAGTACCGATGCTTTTAGCGAGCGGGCCATCGAGTTTGTAGGTTCCGAGAATTCGGAAACCGAGGAGCCTTTCTTTTTGTATCTGAGCTATCAATCTCCGCACAACCCTTTGCAGGCACCGAAAGAAGATATCATGAAATATAGGGGCACTTACGAAAAAGGTTGGCAGGCAACTCGTGAGGCCAGAATTGAAAAGCAGAAAAGCTTAGGTCTGATAGACCCTGAAACACCTTTGCCCGCTTATCCTCAAAACTTACCGGATTGGGATTCTCTTTCTCCTGAGCAAAAAGATTTGGAAGATTTAAGAATGGCTGTATATGCAGCTATGGTAGAACGAATGGATACAGGAATCGGAAAGCTCATGGATGCTCTAAAGTCCTACGGAAAAGATAAAAATACCTTGGTCATTTTTATGAGCGATAATGGCACGGATTCGTTTTCTGTAATGGATTCCGTTTTTTTGGAAAAAGGATTACTGCCAGGAGATATCGGTTCTAATTACCAGCCGGGAACCGGTTGGGCCTATGCCAGTGTAAGTCCGAGAAGACTATACAAGATTAGTCAACACGGTGGTGGTGTAAAAACCGGAGCTGTTGCCTACTGGCCTGAAGGAATAAAAAAAACAGGTGTGTTATCTAATCAAAATCTGCACGTGGTAGATATATTGCCTACGATTCTTGACCTTGCGGCCACTTCAGATGCAAAAACGCCTGAGAACAATACTGATATTTATGCAGGAGAGTCTTTCCTCCCCTTGTTAAAAGGAGAAAATTGGAACAGAAAATCGCCGATGTACTTTCAATTTATGGACAATCGTGCCATACGTACAGAAAAATGGAGTCTTGTAGAAGTAGATAGTAACGGCTGGGAATTGTACGATGTCGAAAAAGACCCTTTAGAAACAAATGACTTGGCACAAAACAATGAAAACAAGGTCAAAGAACTTGAAAAAGATTGGCTGAATTGGTGGCGATCGGAAAGCGGGAAGGTGAATTATGAACCAGAAAGCACTTCAGCAAATCCTCATTACAAGCCCCAGGGCGATAGGGGTTCGGGTGAAATATATGTTCCGTCTGCTATGCCAACAACGCTTAGCAACAACTATTAAGCGGCTTTCAAATTATCGGTAAAGGACTCTTCTGTACATAACGGAAACTGAACGCTGTACTACCCCCAAAAAGTTAAATTGTAGTAACTCAGTTAATCGCCTAATTTAGCTGGAGTATGTAGCTTTTTGTTCAACTAAAGGGTAAGACTACGGTTGGTCTTACTATACTGTTTTAGTAATACTTAGAAAGATATTCAATCCCTACTGATGAAATTTCAATATCAATTTCTGATGGAGCACCAGAGAAACTAGCAATCAAGTAACCACATTTTACTTTCTTAATTACACCCCCTTTATAACCTAATTCTCCAGTTAATGGTGCTCTACTTACCTCGCCAGAATTCTTAAGGGTTAAAGCCATTTCTGTAGACTTAGCGTAGGCAACCGCCAAAAGATTGTGTTTTTCAGTAGTTAATTTCCCTACGACCCGCATTCTAGAATTCCACGATTCTGTTTTTTCCCCAGGAACGAATGATATTACTGCGACTCCTTTCTCCATGCGTGTTTGCGCTGCTGCTTCCATTGCTGCCATACATGCTTCGACATTTGCGTTGAATATTTCTTCGCCCAGCGAATTACAGTCTTTATCCGATTGACCAAAAGAATAAAAACTGGTGGTAGTTAACGCTACAAAGAAAATTGTGAAGATTGTTTTTTTGTTCATGTCCGGCCATTTTTTACATTTTTGTGCTAAACGAATATTGCCCAGATCCAATCTCAAGAATAGTTTCTGTATCGGTCGATTCCAACACTTTGATTTCGGACAACTTTGAGAGCGATTTGTTATTTTCTTTGATACCGCTAACATTCGTCGTTGGAATATACACTTTTGCACTAGTATTCGCGGGTATTTCGATATTCATAATCAGCTTGTTCCCTTTCCAATTCCAAGCGGTTGAAATAGTTCCATTGATACTTTTATAACTTCCTTTTATAAAATTCATTTCCTTACTGATGGCGGGTTTTATGATTATGTTTCGATAACCGGAATCTTCGGTATCGATACCTGCGGCGTGCAAAAACATCCATTCGGCTACCGAACCAAATGCATAATGACTAAATGAATTCATATTGGCGTTCAAATCTGAATTTTCTGCATCGTCTTTGGTATAACTGTTCCAGCGTTCCCAGATTGAAGTGCTACCATTTTCAACGGAGTAACCCCAACTAGGGTATTCTTTTTGTTGATAGAGTTTAAAAGCTAGGTCGTTATATCCATATTTTGATAAGGCCAACATAACGTGTTTCGTACCCAAGAAACCTGTGGCAAATTTAAATCCGTTTTTTTCGATTTTCTCCGCTAGACGTGCGGCTCCTTTCTTAGCTAAATCATCGGGAAACAAATCAAAATATAAGGCTAGAGCATAGGTAGTTTGAGTATCTTCAGAAGCGTAGCCGTTTTCTAAAATATACTTTTTAGCAAAAGCCTTTTTTATATTTTCGAACAATCTGCGGTACTTTGTAGCATCCTCTGATTTTCCTAATGCCTCTGCCATTTCGGCCATCAACTTTGCATCGTAACCGTAAAACGAAGCCCCTATATAACCGTGACTGGTTTCTTCATTGACCGATAGCCAATCGCCCCAATTGTTACCGCCTCCGGGGCGAATAAAATCAGTACTGGCATCTTCTTGAAATCGCATAAACTTCACCATACCCTCGTACATATATTCCAAAATACGGGTGTCGTTGTAGACTTTGTACATATTGTAGGGAATAATGATTCCGGCATCCATCCAAGCTGGGGCATATTGGTTAGGCCGCGAATATGGAAAAGGGGCAAAGTTTGGATAAGCACCATACCAACGTTGAGAATCATCAAGGTCTACCAAGAATTTCGTCATAAAAGCCGCTACATCGGAATTATACGTAGCAGAACGCATATAGGTCTGGGCATCGCCCAACCAGCCCAAACGCTCATCACGTTGTGGGCAGTCCGTAGGCACTTCAAAAAAGTTGGCACTTTGGGTCGTTTTAATATTCTCGAAAAGGGTATTGTTCATTGTGTTGGAAGTACTAAAAGTACTTGCATCCATCTTTATAGAACTCAGAACGAGGCCGGTTATGGCATCTAAGTTTGGTTTACCCGGATAGCCAATTACTTCTACATATTGAAAACCATGGTACGTAAATTTAGGCTGCCAGATTTCTACCCCATCACCCTTCAGAATATAGGTATCGGTAGCCCGGGCCATACGTAAATTTTCTGTCTGTATATTCCCATCGCTTTTCAATATTTCACCAAAACGGAGTCGAATTTTAGTTCCCTTGGGTCCTTCTACCTTAAGTTCCGTAATGCCCGCAACATTCTTACCGAGATTAAAAACATAGGTGCCGGGGCTGGGCTCGGTCATCTCGATAGGCTTCAAACGTTCGGTATTCTTGACCAAAGTTCCGGGATGTGCCTCAAGTTTTCCGTTCGGATAGGTGTATACTTTAGGTGCTTTCCAAGTGCTATCATCGTAACCAACGGTATCCCAACCTGAATGTTCCAATCGGGCGTCATAGGTTTCGCCCATTAAGATATCCGCTTCTAAGATTGCGCCTTGGTTCGACTTCCAAGAAGTATCGGAGGCGATTGTCTCAAAGGTGCCGTCTTCGTATTCAATCTGTATCTGCCCCATAAAAGAGGGATTTACACCGTAATATTCCCTTACCTTGTCCAAACGCACAAAAAGCCCATACCCGATATAACCGGCATACCATCCATCGGCTATGACCGCCCCTATTACATTCTCACCTTGTTGTAGCTGATCTGTAATGTCAAAAGTTTGATAATAGAGCCTTTTGTCGTAATCCGTCCATCCGGGCAAGAAATAGGCATCGCCCACCTTACTGCCGTTCAACCGAAGCTCATAAAGCCCTAATGCGGTAGTATAGGCTGTTGCCCGTTTGACTTTTTTATTTGGGGTAAACGACTTTCGAAGGTATCTCGCCGGTGGTAGGTAAAGGCTATCATATTTATCCGTTTTGTCATAACCTACATCATGACTAATGAACAAGCCCTTCCAATCGGAAAAATTGAGAAGACCCATTGAGAAATTGGCTGGTGCGCTCCATGCCGATTCTTGGCCGTTTTCGTCCCATACCTTTACTTTCCAAAAATAATTTGCTTTTGAAACAAGTTGGGTTCCGTCAAATTCGATTTGGTTGGTGGCATTCGAGGCTACTTTTCCGCTATCCCAGACATCACCAAGATTCTCGCTCAACTTTCCATTTGAAGAAGAAACCAAGATACTATAGGCCGATTGCGATCGATTCCTACCATCCCCGATCAAAACCCAACTAAATCTGGGTTGTAAAATAGTTATACCTTTTGGGTTCTCGTGATACTCCACTCTTGGTTCATTGATTTTGAGGGGCTGCAAAACGGCACTTTGAGAATTGGCCTTGCACAAAAAAAGCATCGTGGTCAAAAAGAAAATTAGTCTAGTTTTCATAGGAGTTCGGATTAAATAAAAAAAAGAGGCTACTTGGTTGAAGGCAGCCTCTTGAGAAATAAAGGTTATACAAAATCAATTTTATAACTACCAACCAGGATTTTGTTCCAAGCTAGGGTTGGCATTAATTTCACTAATAGGCAAAGGCCATAAGTTGAAATTTGGATTATAGGGCGTATTGGCCGGTTGCCATGTAATATTTTCTGGGTGTGTGGCCAACACTTCTTCTACCTTACCCAAACGTCTTATATCGTACAATTCCTGGAATTCTAATGAAAGTTCTTTAAACCGCTCTTGATAAACATATTCAGCAAATGCTTCTTGCGACATTCCTGTCGGTGCCTCGGTAGCCTTTGCCCTTAACCTTACCCGATTTAAGTGACCGTATGCAGCAGCTGTAGGCCCATTTAAGCTATTTTCGATTTCAGCGGCCATCAATAGAGCGTCAGCGTATCGATAAATAATCATATCGGGATCACCATCACAACAGCCTTGGTCAAAATCTACGTACTTATTCTGGAAGAGCCCATGGCGGAAATTCCAAGGTGAATCATCACCCTCTTCTGCCGCACCAAACCAATTTTTAAAAACCCCATTAGTATCTGTATAGGAAGCCAGCATAGTAACATCTCTACGTTCATCGGTATCGTCAAACTCAAGATAAAACTCTTCAGTGAAGCCAAAATGGAATTGCCCAAGTCCTGGTGCAAATCTGTTAGGAGCGCCCCATACATGTGAAAACGCCGTACCTTGATCTGCCACAGATTGCGTTTGTTGCACGGCAAATATGCGTCCGGCATTATTATCAACTCGTACAGCGTCTTCATAGCTTTCTATCAATTGATAGCCTTGGTCACTACCTTCCAAAGCAATAACTTCCTGAATTTTAGCTTGGGCCATAGCCAATTTGGAAGCGTCTTGCAAAGGCTGTCCGGCCATGGTCATATATACTTTGGCAAGCAAGAATGTAGCGGTGGTCTGAAATGGCCTTCCTAGTTCAGCATCTGGGCGTTTTCCGGCCGGTAAATTTGCCTCAGCGGCCTCTAAATCGCTAATAATCTGTGCGTACACTTCTGCGATGGGCGTTCTTGACAATTGTGCATCTTTAACTGAGACAGCTGGCTCCATAGGGAGCGGAACTGCGCCGAACAACTGAACCAAATTAAAATATGACCATGCACGCAACCATTGGGCTTCCGCAATAAGTTCAATACGTTTGTCGTCATCTTCTTCAAAAGTACGCTCCTCTAGCTCAGCTATTACAACATTGATTCTGAATATCCCCTGATAAAACGAATTCCAAACCCTTGGCAAAGACAGGCCGTCGCTAGTAGATGTGGTATAATTGGCCCAAATTCTTCGCCATGGCACACGACCCTGAAGTTTTGGCGAGGGACAAGATGTCATAGAAGACATTCCAAAGTCCCATAAACCAACGGTTCTGTTGAACGAATTGTAAACAGATGTTATAGCTACATTGGCCTCAGTTGCATTATTGTAAAATCCGGATGGACTAATTTCGGAGAAAACTTCCTCCTCCAAGTCAGAACAGGCCATCAATCCAAAAATCAATACTATATATTTTAGTTTTTTCATTGGTTTTTTCTTTAGTGTTAAACAATTTTTTTACAGGCCTATATTTAAACCTAGCGTGTAGGTTTGTGCTCTCGGGTAAGCGGCAAAATCAATACCTTGGGCAAGATTATTACCGCCCCGAATGTTTACTTCTGGATCAAAACCACTGTAGTCGGTTATCGTAATTAAGTTGGTAGCCGTCGCATACACCCTAACGGAACTGATACCCTTAATATTTACCATGGGTATATTGTATCCCAAGCTGACATTCTTTAATCGAATGTAAGACCCGTCTTCTACAATAGCCGAGTTGGGTTGTAAGTATTGATTTAACTCTGTTCCTCTACTACCATCGATATATCTAGGATTATTAGTTGGGTTTTCAGGCGACCATCTATTATCAAACCATTCTTGAAAGGCATTGTTGTTTGATCTACCGGAGGATAAAAATAAATTATTGATATTCATTAAATCATTACCGACCGACCCTTGAACGAATACACTAAGGCTAAAGTTTTTGTATTGAAAATCATTGTTCCAACCAAAAATATAATCAGGATTTGGATTACCGATTATGGTTCTGTCAGAACCGTTTATAACCCCATCAGGAACTCCGTCAGGCCCAGATATATCTTCATATTTATAAATTCCAGGAAAAGAGACACCTAAAACAGGTACTAAAGCGTTTCCATCCGCATCAAAATCACTTTCTTGTAATACACCGGTAACGTTATACCCGAACAGTGCTGAAAATTGCTCTCCAACGCGCATTACATTCGAGGGTTGATTTACGATATTTGTGGCAGGACCGGGACCAAAAATATCGGCATCCCCTTCGCCTAAGTTTACAACTGTTGTTTTATTATTACTCCAGTTGAAATTGGTATTCCATTTAAAGTTTTTAGAATCTATAATATAACCACCAACTACCACTTCGAACCCTGAATTCTCTATACTTCCGGCATTTGCGGTTATCGAGCCGAGACCAGCGGAAGTCGGGAGTGGGAAGTTCAACAGCAAATCATCGGTAGTTTTTTCATAATAGTCTAAAGATGCAAAAAAGCGATCCTGCAAGAAGCCAAAATCCAAACCGACATTAAGTTGGCTTGTTTTTTCCCATTCCAAATCTGGATTTCCAAGTCTTACAGGAGCCAAACCGGAAAACAAGACGTCTCCATATACTGCATTGGCTGCACCCAAAAGAGTCAAAGATTGCAAAGGCGCTATGGATTGCGACCCAGTAACGCCATAACTTGCCCTTAATTTTAAATTTGATAAGGTGTTGGATTCTTTCAAGAAGGCTTCATTTGATACGGTCCAACCCACACCTACCGAGGGGAAATACCCCCATTTCTTATTTTCCGCGAACACACTGGAACCGTCGGCACGACCAGTTAACGAGATATAGTATTTTTGATCATAGTTGTAGTTAAATCTCGCATAATAAGATGACAATGTTCGCTTAATTTTAGAACTGCTCGGTATAAAGGGGTTTAAGCCTAAACCGACATTGTCGGTTGCCAATAAATCTACTGGGAATTCGGTTACCAAGGTATTTAAACGTTTTTGAACATCGGTTATCCAAGTGTATCCTGCAGTAACCCCGATATTGTGTGCGTTAAAATTTTTATTGTAGGATAGATAGGGTTCAACTGTGTAGTTTCTAGCATTAGAGGTATTGTAAATCGCACGACTGTCCCACAAACTACCAAGTCTAGTGGTTTTTGGAAAAAACACCTCACGTTCACTATCTAAAGTTGTGGTACCCGTAATCAGGTTAAAGTCCAGACCGTCCGCGATATTGTACTTAGATAAGACACTTAAAATCAGGTTTTGATTCTGTGTCTCATCCTTTCTATCCCTAAGTTCCACTAATGGGTCTACAAAGAAATTGGTTGTACCATCGCCTTCATCCAAGGGATCTCCCGGAGTAGCGGTAGGGGCATTTTTATAAGCCGAAAACACGGCACCTGCATTGATGATTGCTCCCGTACCTTCGTTACCACGTTGGTTTAAGGTGCGCACATAGTTTAGTGACGTACTCACACTCAATCGGTCCGTTAATTTGTTGTCGATATTTAACCTAATATTACCCCTTGTAAAATCGGTGAATTTCAGAATTCCACCGTTCTTTAAATAATTAACAGATAAATAATACTTTGATTTATCACCCCCACCAGATACTGTCAATTGATATCTGTTGGTAATGCCCGTTCTAGTGACTCGATCCAACCAGTCAGTGGTCGGCGCATTTTCAGGTAATGGCCTTTCGACTCCATTAAAAAGGAGGTCAACTCCTTGCCGTTCTGATATTTCGTTTCGCCAAGAGGCATAGGTAGGTCCATCCAATACAGCTGGAAAATCGGATATGTCGCTAAAGCCGGTCTCCGTGGTAAAATTAATTTGGGTGGGTTGTGAGAAATTACCTCTTTTTGTGGTAACCATTATAACGCCGTTTGCACCCCTAGATCCATAAATGGCAGTTGCTGACGCATCTTTCAAAATTTCAACAGACTCAATTTCTGTAGGGTTTAAATAACTTAAAAAGTTCGACGAGGTAAGGTTACCCTGTCCTGCGTTCGACGCCGATGCTTCGGAGCCTTCGGGCATCGGATAACCATCGATTACAACTAGCGGTTGATTATCTCCTAAAACAGAATTGTTACCTCTAATTCGAATAGTTACCTCTCCGCCCGGTTCACTAGATGTATTGGTAATTTGCAAACCTGCCGTTCTTCCTTGTAGCGCAAGGTCAAAAGTAGGTACCGGGGTCACAGCGATATCTTCTGCCTTAATCGATGCGACCGAACCCACCAGATCACCCCTTCTTTGCGTACCGTAGCCTACTACAACTACCTCATCAAGATTTTCGGTATCTTCGGTTAGGACAACATTAATAACTGATTGTCCGCCAGCATTAACTTCTTTTGAACTAAAGCCTACATACGAGAAAACGAGTATTTGTGAGCCAGCGACCAATTTAATTTCGTAGTTGCCATCAAAATCGGCTACTACGCCATTGCCAGTATTCTTTTGCACAACGTTTACACCTGGCAAGGGCGATCCATCATCTGCGGTTACCGTTCCGGTTACCGTAATGTCTTGAGCATATGTTCCAAATGAAACCAGCACAAAGCACAAAAACAGTACTTTTTTTAAGATTTTTTCATAATTGTGTTCCATAGTTAAATTTGTTTGGTTTAAGTTGAATGTTATTTTTTTGTTAATTTATTGATATCACAATATTAATTGGGTTTTTCCGCAATAGTATCCTGTACTGTACTGTTGAAATACGAAATTTTTAATTGTTTGTTAAAAAAATAAGTATTTAACATACATGATGTTTAATCAATCGAATGATTTTAACAGGATACTATCGCATTATTGGTGACCAAATACCAAAAGAGGGAAGAGGAAATGGTTAATTAGGTCTAACAATCGAATATCTTACCGCGATTTAAGATTCCCCTAGAATCCATGGCGACTTTCAATGATCGCATTAATTGTATTTCTTCTTTGGAGCGACAGAGATTTAGATATGGTTTTTTGTGCACTCCTATGCCGTGTTCAGCAGAAACAGATCCGCCAAGCGCTTCTAAAGGATGATATATGATATCGTTTATTTTTCCAATAAGCTCCGAACTATTATCATTTTTCCCTACCAAAAAATGGATGTTACCATCTGCTACGTGACCATGGGCAAAATAGTTCTCTACTTCGGGAATCTTCTCCAAAGCTTCGAATACCGTATCGACATAAGCTCCTATTTCTGGAATCGGAAGACTTACATCGAAGTTTTGCACATTGTTACATTGGGAAACTAGAATATCGACATCTTCACGTATTTTCCAAAATAGCTCGAGATGTTTTACCGATTGGGCTATGGTGGCATCCAAAACGAGACCTTCCGCAAAGGCTTCTTCCAATAACTCTTCTAACCTTTGGTGGTCTTTTTCATAATCGCTGCCCAAGGTTTCTAAAAGCACATAGTATTTATACCCATATGTTAGGGGTTTTGAAATGTTTGCAGAGGGCGTTGTCATTGCCTTAAAATTAAGTTCCCATAACAATTCATAACCGCTAAGTGTACCGGCGAGTGAGGCATCCATAAATTTTAAAAATGCCACTACTTTATCAAAATCGTTTATGGCCACAAAGGCACTATTTCTACTTTTTGGCTTTTGCTGTAACCGTAATACGGCTTTGGTAATCACTCCTAAAGTTCCTTCCGAACCTATGAACAATTGTTTTAGGTCGTAACCGGAATTATCCTTAATGATTTTTTTGAGGGATGAAATAATGGTGCCATCTGCCAAAACCGTCTCTAAGCCCAAAACTAGGTTTCGTGTCATGCCGTAGCGAAAAACACGAAGTCCACCGGCATTTGTTGCTATTACACCTCCGATTTGTGCTGATCCTTTCGCACCAAATGTCATGGGAAAAAGCAGTTCTTTTTTTTCCACCGCTTGATGTATATTTTCTAAAATAACCCCTGCTTGAACTGTAATAGTTCGGCTCGATTCATCTAATTCTTCGATGCCGTTCATTTTTTCCATGCAAATGACCACCTCATCTTTAGAGGTTTCCGTGCTTCCGACAAGATTGGTCAGCCCACCGTGTACAACAACGGGTTGATGGTTCTTATGGCAAATAGCCAAAACATCGGATATATCTTGGGTCGTTCTCGGAAAAATGACCGCTTTTGCAAGTAGTGGCTTATCCATTTCCCAAATATGGCAATATCTTTCCTTTACCTTTTCACCGATCAGCACTTTGTTCGAACCGATTTTACGACCGATTTCTTCTATGTATTTTTCCTTCATAACTGTAAGGCTGACTGTTAGAATTATTGAGACCCTGCGTTGATGGTATTTTCGCCTAAACCTTCAGGTCCCATGGAGAGATAGCCTCCGTCGACCGCCAAATTAGTTCCCGTAATAAAAGAGGCGTCATTGCTTAACAAAAAGAGGACGGGTCTTGCGACCTCTATGGCCCGGCCCATTCGCCTGAGCATATGAAAACGGCCCCAAATCAGGTCCCATTTTTCACGACCGCCGCCGTCTAGGTTTGCCGCTTTATCTGTTTCATGCGTCCATATCCAACCTGGATCTATGCTGTTTACCCTAATATTATCTGGTGCCAAATCAAGGGCCTGACATTTGGTCAATTGGTTCACGGCCCCTTTTGAAGCGTTGTAAGTCCATCGGTCTTTTTGGGCGATATGTGCCGAAATACTTGAAATATTGACAATAGCGCCACCGCCATTCTCTTTTATATAGGGCCATGCCTCTTGAACCATACGGGCATAGGCTAACGGGCCAACTGTAAAACTTCGCATCCAATCTTCGGTCTGAGCATTAACCCCTGCAGCAGCAAAAGAAAAAGCATTGTTGACCAGATAATCTAACCTCTTATATTTTTTTATAGTTTCAAGTATAGTCGTCTTGCAGAATTCTCCATCTCCCATATCTCCTTTTAAGAAAGTAGTGTCATAACCATTTTTAGTGTCGCTATTCTGAACCTCTTTTCCGATTTCATTTAAGTCGGTAAACAAAACTTTTCCTCCTTCTTTGCAAAATTCTTCAGTAATCGCACGGCCCAGACCTGAAGCCCCGCCGGTAACAACCGCGACCTTATTCTTAAAGCGACTCGGAACCGAACCTTGATTTGATTCTTCATATGTATTATTCATTCTCTTATAATTTATAAAATTCGATGGCATTTGTTCTAAATACGGCCTCACGATCTTGTTCGCTAAGTTCTTTAGTAAGTTCGATGGCGGTCTTGAACCATCTCGACCATGAAGATGCTCTCAGTGCATTTGGCCAATCACTCCCCCAAATCAATTTTTCAGGACCAAAAGTTTCGATAACCGCTTCTGAATAAGGCCTTAGATCTTCAATTTGCCAATGCTCCATATCGGCGTTGCATACGAAATTGGAATACTTACAATAATGTGGCCCCGACTCTGCAAAAGCTTTAAGATATGTTTTCCAAGGCTCTATTTGTTTTTTGGCAATGTTGGGGTTACCGATATGATCTAGAATAAACCGTGTGCCGGGGCAATATTCTATAAGCTTAATAACGGCCGGAAAATGTTCGGGGTCGATGGTCAACTCAAAATGCAAGTTATTTTTACCCAGTAGCTTAACCCCCTGAATAAAATCAGGTCGAAGGCAAAAAATCAGATCTTCTTCTGACTGTATTATTTGTCGCACCCCTTTGATTCTAGGGTTTTTGGCAAACTTCTCGAGCACTGCGGCTACTGCATTTCCGGTATGCAAAGGGGCCCAGGGTACAATTGCAGAAAGCCTCGGGTCACTTTCTGCAATAGTGGAAACCCAATTAGCTTCCTCCAAAAATTGCGATGGGCGGCATTCGGCTTGCACAAAAACCATTTTCTCGATATCATACCCAAAGGTGGCGTTATCGTAGTCGTTTAATAGAAACGTCTTTTTTATTTTGGGGACATTATTCAACCAAGGATAGGTCAACTTACCAAGATCCCATAGATGAATATGAGAATCGATTACGGATATATGTTTCATTTTATGAGTTTTTAAAACATGCTTCAATTATTCATGATATAGGTGGAATAGCCCAATAAAGTAAATGCAAAGAATAAAACGGAAACCCCCGCCAACATAATCCGACGGGGTTTTGCTCCTGAATTTTTCCATTCCCCGCCAATGGCCCCAGCTAAATTACCGGCCAAGATAGATGCCAAAATCATCATAGGAAAACCGGCATAAGCACCGTAGGGGCCCATGGTATTGGCACCAATACCATAAATAATAATACCCCCCGGCCAGGCCAGGCCCATAAAAAGAGCTCCGACCCACTCATTAGAAATACGGCCTTTTGAGAGGTTCTTCAACGTGCCGTTCTTTAGCATCATGTAAAAACCATAAATTGTATTAATTAAAAAATTGGCAGTAAAGACCAAGCTCCAAACCGCAAAACTCGTGGCATATTCAGGTACCTGCATTTTTATAGCTTCGTCAGTTATAGGGGTACCGAAAATAAAAGCAAAATTAACGGCAGCCGAAAGGATACCTGAAATAAGACAGAATACAATACCTGCCTTAAAAACCCCCTTGACCTTATTTGTTGAGGTCTTCTTATCTTGGGTTTCAAGGGCCTGTTCCTTTTTTTGGCCAGCACGTGATATAATGATTACACCGAAAATCATAACCAAAATAGCAAGTATTAGAATGTAACCGCCCTGAGTAAAGAGTTTAGCGGGTTCAAAAACCGCCAAGGGTACAATTGAGCCAAAAACATTGATAAGCCCCATTAATATAGAAACCCCAAGAGCCATGCCCAATGCCGCTATAGCCCTGCCCCAATAAATACCGCCTATGCCCCAAGCTACACCACAGAGAATGACCCCAATAAAAACCGAATCGGGAATCGAGGAATATAGTTGGCTAAGGTCATCAACATAATAAGAAGCCAGGGGCCAGGGCAACAATAAAAGTGCGAAGAGCGACCCCACACCCCATATGTTCTCGAACTGCCAAGATTTTACTTTAGTAACGGGAATGGAAAAGAGGCCTTCTAAAATGCCCCCGAAGGCAACTAAAACTACTCCGGTTAAAAATGACATATTACTTTGCGCTTAGATTTAAGTATGAGATGGCTATTTTTCGGGCGGCAATTTGTAAAATTCAGGCCTGCCTTGATTACCAAGGTACTGACTTTCCGCCATTTATTATCCTGTACCATCCTGCTTCAGTAAGCAATTTAAAAGCTGTCGAAGAGATTACTATTACGCTATTGAAAACTAATTCTCTTTGATTTTATAGATTTTACCATCTGCTTTAGTCAATAGGTAAATACTGCCATCGCAGCCTTGCCCAAATCTTAGGTCAACACGTGAGCTTTTTGTGAGTTCGGCCATAGTGGTTAGTTTTCCATCGAGCGAAATTTTTAACTTTTTGATATTTCTCTTTTTCTTTTCTGACAAATCTCCGATGTACAAAGTTCCTTTAGCTATGTCTCCGAATATATATTTACCTTGAAAAATTTTACCTCTAGAAAAAAATCCTCCACTAATCGCAACACCGTCATCTCTATCGTATTGAAAAACAGGATAGGTAGCGCCATAGTCAGAATCGTTTTCCGGTAATGCAAATGCTTGGCTCTGGTTTCCGAAGGGATCGAGAACAAACTCGCCCTCGCGTATAGGCCAACCGTAAAATCCACCAGATACTATCAAATTGACTTCCTCCATAATTTTATGGCCTATATCACTAACGAACAAGGCACCGTTCAAACCCCAAGAAAACCGTGTCGGATTACGAAAGCCATAGGCGAAGATTTCATTTCTTTTATCGGCCATTTCAACAAATGGGTTGTCGGGTGGAATACCGTACTTGCCATTTTCACTATTGTTCCCCATCGGGTCGATTCTGAGTATCGATCCCCAAATTCGTGCTCCCTTATGCAGAGCTATTTTAGGATGTCCTCCAACAACACTTCCACCATCCCCCACCCCAACATATAACATACCATAGTCAGTTTTGTTCTTAGCCGCAGCAGTATTAAAACCGATTTCTTGTATACCATGTATAAAGCTGAAGAAATCGACTCGCAATAGTTCTCGTGTGCTGCCCCTGAAGCTTTTTTCGCTTGGGTTTTTAGCTTTCCATTCTTTTAGTACCCATTGTAATTTAGAAGAAATACTGTCGGGAAAACTGAAATCAGCCGGTTGTTTTGATCGAAGTTCCGAATGTGCGGTATAGAACAAGCCATTTTCTTGAAAATTGGGATGGAAAGCGAAGCTACTAAAACCAGTTCCGAATCCCGGTTCTTTTACAAAATCAGGATTATAATCGGGCAAGGCAAGATACGGTTCTACTTTACCATCTCTAAGTTCATAGAGAAAACCTTCTAGGTCATTGATTAAAAGGCGACCTGAGTTTCCAGCGCAGTCTAATTTATTGATTCTGGCTAAAATTGATTTTTCGGTGGTTGGCGGGGCTTGGGCCACGAACTCTAAATCAGCTACCAAATCGGAGTAGTACAACGTATCTTTTATCGGATCTTCGATGATATCTAATGTATTACTATCTTCCGCTTTCTGCTCGCTATACGTGTGCATATAGCTCAACAAGGCATCTAATTCGACTTCTGAAAGATTTTTAAAGCCGGGCATATATATTTGATACGCTTTATGTAACCTCTTCGCCCGAGTATCATTCTCGGCTACCATTTGAAATGGGCTTTTGATGAACTGCTTTATCCATTCAGTTTCAACACGTCTTGTAAGTCCGCTGAGGTTTGGGCCAATGGCTTCTTGTGTGAAGTTGTGGCAATGACCGCATTTTTGTTCAAAAATCGTTTTGCCACTATGTATTAACTCAGTTTCTGTGCTAATCGCACTACCAAAACTGTACTTTGCTTCAGGACGGCAACTAGAAACAAGCAGCACAAAAAGAAAAAGGCAGCACAATTTCATAGGAAACAATTTAATTAAGTTGCTCTAGCTTTTTCTTCATACCCACTAAAATCAAATTTGGGATTCAAACTTGTAAGTTCCCGAACCAACTTCATATACTTTGTATTTTTCTTCCTGTTTTAGGAATTTTATGGAATCGGAATCAATGGCCTTACCACTTTCCGAAACTATATTACTCTCAATAGAGGGCACATAAACCTTTGCTGTAGTATTTACTGGAATTTCAACCTCCAAAGAGAAATCTGAATCTTTGGTGGACCAAGAAGAAACAATTTTTCCATTTATAGAACCATATGCTCCACGAACGTTCGATAAAGAACGATCTCCCAAATCAGGTTTTATTATGATGTGTTTGAAGCCTGCGTCTTCAGTATCTATTCCTGCCATATCGCTGAAAAGATATTGCGAGAAAGCGCCAAAAGCATAGTGGTTAAAGGAATTCATTTGGGAATTCATTTCGCCGTTAAACCCTTTTTCGGGGGTGTAACTGTTCCATCGTTCCCAAATCGTCGTTGCACCATGTTCAATTTGAAAACCCCAACTGGGATAATCTTTTTTAAGTAATATTTGATAGGCCAAGTCTGAACGGCCAATAGCAGATAATGCGGGAAGCAATTGCCGTATTCCCAAAATACCTGAAGTTGGTAGATTATCATTATCGCCAAGAAGTTGCACCATATGGCTTCCGGCTTTTTCTTTCAAATCATCGGGTAGAATATCGAAATAAATGGCTGTGGCATAAGCAGATTGTGTGTGTCCGGTAAAACCTTTTTCACCTTCAAAATAACCCGCTCCATCGCCATAGATAGTCTCATCGATTTTAAATTTTCCGTCTTCATCCAAATAATGGGAAATAAATGCGGCAACAGAGGTTTCATACGTAGATTGATAATAATCTGCTTTCTCTTTTTTTCCGATGGCGTCACTCATCTCGGCCATAATCTTCAGCGCATATTGATAGTACATTGATGCCATAATATCATGTGCAAGATTTTTATCGGTCATGGAAAGCCAATCGCCAAAGCCACCTTTGGGGTTTACCTCTGTCCACGAATCTTCAGGATAAAATTTATCTTCTTTACTTTTCTCGATATGATAGTCCATAAAACGGGTCATGGACTCATAGTGCTCTTCGACGATTTTTGTATCGTTATAGAACTTGTATGTGTTGTAAGGCACCATAACGCCAGCTTCCATCCACCCCGGGGAATACCATTCTAGTTCAGGATAAGGTTTTGGGGCAAAAACGGAATACGGCCCAAAATCATATTGGGCATCGCGCACATCAGCGAACCATTTTGTGTTGAAAGCCCCAAGATTAGCATTATAAAGTGCCGATTTGGAAAATATCTGTACGTCGCCCAACCAGCCCAAGCGTTCATCACGTTGAGGACTATCAGTAGGTACTTCCATAAAATTAGATCGCTGTGTCCAAATTACGTTTTCAAACATTCGGTTCAAGGTCTCGTCAGAAGAAGTAAATGAACTTTCCATTGGAATCGAAGATCCAAAAGCAATTCCTGTAATCGTATTTTTGTCAGGCTTGTTTTTTAGCCCGGATACCTCGACATATTGAAACCCGTGATAGGTGAATTTGGGTTCCCATTCTTCCGTACCTTCTCCTTTGAGAATATAGGTGTCGGTGGCTCGGGCAAACCTAAGGTTCTCGGTCATTAATGTTCCATCAGGGTACAGCCTTTCGCCAAAACGTAATACGATGGTGTCATTTTTATTCCCGGATATTTTTAATCGCGCATGCCCGGCGAAATTCTGACCCAAATTAAAAACGTAAATACCTTCTTTTGGTTCGTTGATCTCTATAGGTTCTAGTTCATCATAAAC
>ENA-ORXU01001190-ORXU01001190.1-marine-metagenome-genome-assembly--contig:-NODE-1190-length-23138-cov-3.706431_pt1 | contig 23138 bp, 18 predicted proteins | sample MGYA00237869_ERZ511484 | MGnify/ENA metagenome assembly ERZ511484
CCGCCTTTGCATCAAGCTCCTTGGCCTCAAACGCTCCGCCGATGAGTTCAGCAGACAGGCCCGCGGTTTGCAATTCATCATACAAATCGCGCAATGGATTTTGCCCGGCACAGATTATGATTGTGTCAGCTTCAATCAGCATCGGCTCTGCGCCCTGGCTGATATGAAGGCCATCATCGTCGACCTTTAGATATTCGACATTGTTCATCATATTGATACCGCGCCGGCCCAGCGTCAGCCGGTGCGTCCAGCCTGTGGTTTTGCCCAGCCCAGCGCCAACGCGTGTATCTTTGCGTTGCAGCATGGTTATCTCGCGGTCCGATTTCGCAACGACTGGTTCCACGCCAGTCACGCCGCCGCGCGGGTGGTTTTCAAAATCGACGCCCCATTCCTTCGCGAACACATCCTTGTCGATTGCCCCGGATGGCCCGGCATGGCTGATCAGTTCGCAGACGTCGAAACCGATCCCGCCCGCGCCGATTATCGCGACTTTTTTGCCGACCTCAGCCTTGCCGGTGATGACGTCGACATAGCTTACGACCTTGGGATGATCGATATTCTGGATGTCCGGTATGCGCGGATCAATGCCGGTCGCGATAATGATTTCGTCATGGCCAGCGGCCTTTAACATTTCGGCACTGGCCCGCATGTTCAGTTTCAGATCGATGCCAAGCACTTCAATCATGCGGCCATAATAGCGCAGCGTTTCGAAAAATTCCTCTTTGCCCGGAATACGCTTTGCCAGATTAAACTGGCCGCCGATTTGCGACGCGGCTTCATAGATTGTGACGGTATGGCCGCGCTCTGCCGCCACCGTTGCGTAGGCCAATCCCGCGGGGCCAGCGCCGACCACCGCGATATTCTTCGCCGTTTGCGCTGGCGGATAATTCAGCTTCGTCTCATGGCAAGCGCGCGGATTGACAAGGCACGATGTAAGCTTTCCGGCAAAGGTATGATCAAGGCAAGCCTGATTGCAGGCGATACAGGTGTTGATCTCATCTTCACGGCCCTCAACCGTTTTCGTCATAAACGCGCTGTCAGCCAGCATCGGGCGTGCCATTGATACCAGATCAGCATCGCCGCGTTCCAGAACCTGTTCGGCCACGTCGGGCATATTGATACGGTTCGAAGTAATCATCGGGATGTTCACCTCCTTGCGGATCCGCCCTGTAACCGATGAGAAGGCAGCGCGCGGAACCATCGTGGCGATCGTCGGCACTGCGCTTTCATGCCATGTGAAATGGGTGGAGATAATATTGACGCCGGCTTTCTCCAGCTCCTTCGCCAATGTCACCACCTCTTCCCAGCTCATCCCGTCTTCCAGCATATCCATCGCGGCAATGCGAAAAATGACGATGAAATTCTCGCCAACCGCCGCGCGCGTACGCCGCACGATTTCGAGTGCGAAGCGCATCCGATTTTCATAGGAACCGCCCCAGTCATCTTCGCGCAGATTTGTTTTCTGCACCAGAAAGGTCGAGATCAGATAACCCGCAGAACCGATAATTTCGACACCGTCATATCCGGCTCTTTGCGCCATGACCGCGCATTGCACATGATCTTCAATCTGTTTTTCAATTCCGGCTTCATCCAGCTCATTCGGCACATGGCGCGCTATTCGCGATTTGACAGGAGAGGGGGCGACACATTCGCGCGATGGCGACAAGGGGCCGGGATGCAGGATTTGCATACATATCTTCACATCCTCTGCCGCAGCATGGACAGCGTCGGTCACCAGCCGGTGCTTATCTGCCTCCTTCGCATTGGACATCGCCGCGCCGCCCATCGAACTTTCGGCATTGGGCGCAATCCCGCCAGTGATAATCATGCCGATATTATTGGCGGCACGCTCCGCGAAATAGGCCGCCATGCGTTCAAATCCGTTCTCGGCCTCTTCCAGCCCGGTATGCATCGACCCCATGATCGAACGGTTTTTGATGGTGGTGAAGCCCAGATCGAGCGGTGACAGCAGCTTTGGATATTTCATGCAGGATGGTTTAGCGAAGCCGTCCGGCTTGCCAATTATTGGAATGGTTAGCCGCCACGTCGTTTCGCAACTTAGATATTAAGCAGCGTTGTTCTCGTAATCACGATTGCGCTGCTGAAGTTCGCTTTCGATTTCGGCATGCAGCTTATTTCCAACTGGCCAGAAATAGATGATGACAGCTGACAGCAGAATGCCCGAAATCGGCACCAGCGTCATCCACATGCGAATGGCCTCCAGTGTTTCGGGTGTTTGGGCCGTGGCCTGCATACTGCCGACATAACCGGCAGATTCCAGCCCGACGCCCAATGCCCATGCGCCGATGCCAAGCGATATCTTATTGGCAAAGGATACCATTCCGAACAGAGGCGCCTCCACCCGGGTGCCCGATTTCCATTCGCCAAAATCGGCGGCGTCGGCGAGCGCAGCGTAAAATGTCATCAACACAGCATGGATTCCGCAACCTGTGAGGAAGAACAAAGCGGTGCGCACGGCAATGCTCATATCCCCCGCAAAATAGATCGTCGCCAATGCAGCCGATGCCAGCAGGCAACCCAATATCCATGTGGTTGCCTTGCCGCGCGCGCGGCTGATAGGCACCCAAAAGAATGGCGACACGATGCCTGCCAATCCGATAGCGGTAAGCGAATATTTCGCCAATGTCCGGTCGCCCAGATTCCACTGGCTGTAATATACTATCGCCTTGTTGATGATGGTGTAGCAGCCGGTAAACGCGATCACGGCAAAAAACACTAACCAGAAAGCCCGGTTTGAAAGCAGCGATTTGATATCGGTTGAAGTCGCTTTTTGTCCGCTTTTCTTCTCGGCAATTTCGCGGTCGGACAGCGGCGGTTCTTTTGTGAAGAAGAAACAAAGCCACAAGGCCAGAACGGCAGTGCAGGCGATGATGACAGCAACCATCCAGAAACCCTGCGCATCGGCTTCTTCAGGCGCAGCACCGCGGCCGAAATATTCGATAGCATCGAATATCAGAAACGAAATGGTCAACGCAGCAGCTGACGTGAATATATTCTTCACGCCCGCCAAGGAAGACCGTTCGCGGCCATTGGTGGATAGGCGCGCAATCATCGCGGTATAGGGCATGTATACCGCGGTATAGAATGTGCGGAACACCAGATGGAGAACCAGCGCCCATAAGAACATATCGGCAGCCGTGCCCAATTGCGGTTTCCAGAACATAGCGGCAAAGCTAGCAGCAAACGGCACAGCGGCGAACAACAGCCATGGCCGGTATCGTCCCCAGCGGGTTTGCACCCGATCATTGATCCAACCCATCACAGGATCGGTAAATGCATCCCAGAAGGCGGCAATGAAGAATATCATTCCTGCCTGCTGTGCGGAAAGCCCCAGAATTTCAGTATAGAAATTCATCAGCGTGATGGCGGTCATCATCCACGCAACGAATATGCCATAGATGCCAACGCCGTATCCCGCCTTACGCGCGCCTGACAATGGCACGGACGGGTCAACTGCCGTTACCATGTGCTGCCCCATGGTGATTTGCCGATGATCATATAGACTATCCTCTCTATATGGGATTGTAGCAGCGGCGCGTCGCCCGATCAATTTGTATTTACAACTTGATCGAACAGGGTATTCTTCCGGCAGGCACAAAACATGAAAAGGAACGATAATGGCGATTGTAAAAATCACGATGCTGGAGGGGCGCAGTCAGGACATCAAGGATCGGCTGGTTGCCGGAATTACCGAGGTTATGAACCGCGAAATCGATCCTGACCCCAGCCATATCCGGGTCGTGATTGATGAGGTGCAGCCGGGTAACTATGCAGTGGCGGGCAAGTGCCTTAAACCCAAAGACTAACCGGGACGATTAAGGAGGCGGGGGGCAGGGTTGCGCTCAACTTGTCTTTACAACTTTGCGTGTAATTGGTATGCGTTTTGGGCTCTGGCTGGTTCCGGCTGCTGGTTCCGGCTATTGCGGCATGCAATAAAAGCGCGATAGTTAGCCATACCGAAATTTTATGGGAAACCCTTTGTCCGATATATATCACAAGACGCTTGCTGCTATACCGGACACGGTCGGCGGCTTGCTGTCCGGACGCTCGCTCACAGAGGCCAGCGTAGAAAAACTCGCCGTTTTTAATCCGGACAATGGCGATCAGGTGACCATGATCGCCCAAAGCAGCGCCGCCGATGTGGACGAAATGGTGCACGCAGCAAAGGCGAGTTTTGATAGCGGCATATGGTCAGGCGCTGCAATGTCTGAACGGCAGGCGGTATTGACGCAAGCTGCCAAGCTGATCCGCGAAAATGCCGAAGAGCTGGCGGCGCTGGATAGCGTGACGACCGGGCTTTTGTATCACCGCGCGCTTAAGCCGCATGTGCAGGCTGCTGCAGGATGGTTCGATTATTTCGCCGATGCTCTAGATGGCATTGAAAGCGAGCGGCTTTCGACTTTGCCGGATACGGACACTGTTATCAGCCGCGAACCGGCGGGCGTTGCGGCCTTGTTTACGCCGTGGAATATACCGTTGATGGGCGCGTCGCTGAAACTGTCGGCGGCGCTCGCCATGGGTAACAGCTGCGTGATAAAGCCTTCGGAGCAAAGCCCGCTGGGCACGATTAAACTGGTGCAGCTGCTGTATAAGGCGGGGCTTCCGGAGGGTGTGCTGCATCTGGCGAATGGCAGCGGTGCCATTACCGGCGATGCGCTGGCGAGCCATGCGGATGTTGACCGCGTCTCCTTCACTGGCGGTGAGAATGCAGGGCGGATCATCGCGGAAAAAGCGGCGAGCCGCTTCGCCAAGGCAACGATGGAACTGGGCGGTAAATCGGCCAACATCATCTTTGCAGATGCTGATTATGATCGCGCGCTCGATGGGGCCGTGATCGGGGCGTTTGCCAATAGCGGGCAAGCGTGTCTGGCAGGATCGCGGATTTTGATCGAGCGTAAGATAGCCGATCGCTTTATCGCCGATTTTGTCGGGCGAACACAGTCTATTCGCATTGGCCGCCCGTTTGACGCACAGGCAGAAATGGGCCCGCAATCGTCAAAGGCACAGATGGAGCGCGTCCTTTCCTTCGCGCAATTGGCGCGGCGCGATGGCGCTGAAATCCTTACCGGTGGTGAACGGCATGACGGTTTCCCCGGCGGATGTTATGTAAAGCCAACCGCAGTGCTGGCGCCGTCGAACGATATCAGCATCTGTCAGGAAGAGATTTTCGGTCCGTTCGCCGCCATTCTTGTTTTCGATGATGAGGAGCAGGCGATCAGCATCGCCAATGATACCCGTTTTGGTCTGGCCGGATATGTATGGACTGGCGACGATCAAAAGGCGCAGCGTGTGGCCGCCCGAATGCGCACGGGCTATGCGCTGATCAACACGCCGATGCTGCGCGATAGAAACGCGCCCTTCGGCGGTTTTGGCCATTCAGGTATAGACCGTGAGGGCGGGCGGTGGAGCCTAGATTTCTATAGCGAGCCGAAAACCATAATGACCCATCATGGCCACGCGCCAATTACATCTTTAGGAAAGAGTGATTAACCGATGACAGATTTAACGGGAAAAACAGCCATAGTTACCGGCGCCGCGCAGGGCATTGGCGCGCAGCTTGCGATGGGATTGGCTGAGGCTGGCGCAAATGTTGTAATCGCCGATGTTCTGGACGGACAGAATGTGGCCAAGCAAATCACAGACGCGGGCGGAAAGGCAATAAGCAACCATACCGATATCAGTGACGAGGCATCAGTGGCCGAGATGATGCAGGCCACCGAAAACGCGTTTGGCGGGGTCGATATACTCGTCAACAACGCGGCCTTGTTCGGCACGCTGCCGCCCACGCCGCTGGCCGATATTGATCTTGATGAATGGGACCGGGTGATGCGCGTGAATGTGCGCGGCGTTTGGCAATGTGCAAAGGCCGTCATGCCGGGCATGGACAAGCGCGGCGGCGGTTCGATCATAAATATCGCCACCAACCGCATATTCAAAGGCTTCCCCAATCTGCTGCATTATGATGCGTCGAAGGGCGCGGTGCTGGCGATGACAAAGGCGATGGCAGCCGAGCTTGGCCCGAAAAATATACGTGTCAATGCCATTGCCCCCGGGCTTACAATGAGCGAGAATGTGAAAGCCAAGGACGGCATAGAAAATCGCAACAAGGCAGTCGTCAGCGGGCGCGCGCTGGCGCGGTCACAAGAGCCGCGCGATCTCGTCGGGGCAGTGCTGTTTTTCTGCGGCGACGACAGCGCGTTCATCTCCGGTCAGTCGCTGATCGTCGATGGCGGCGGGATAATGATGTAAGGATGATGCAATGCAATTAACCGATTCAGAACAGGCCGTTCGCGATGGCAGTGAAGGCGAGGCACGGGCGCATGCCATGGATTTGCTTTGCCGCTATGGCAAGGCGCTGGGCGCCGAACGCCTGATTGATACCAATAATGTATGCGGCGGAATGGTCGGCGCGTTGCCGGGCCGCCGCGATCTGCTTCCCGAAGTGCCCGAAGGCGAAGAGCGCGATATGGATCAGGTCTATTCGCTGCTCAATCTGGATGCGGACAAAACGTTTGATATTCCGCCAGTGAAAGCGATGACATATCGCCTGATTGATGCGATGGATCCGGATAAGGCGGATGTGCAGCGCGTATCGCCCGAATCGCAGCAGATCAGCAAAGATGTCGGCAAATTCTGCAGCAAGGTTGGCATCAACCAGTGCAACACCTGCACACCCTATCAGATCGGCAATGTTCCGGTTATGGGCGAACATTGCGCATGGATGGAATCGAGCGCGGTCATTTACATCAACAGCGTAATCGGCGCGCGCACCAATGTCGAAGGCGCACATAGCGCATCAGCTGCGGCATTGGTCGGTAAAATTCCCTATTGGGGCTATCACACCGATGATTATCGGCGCGGCAACTATCTGGTCGAGATTGACCATGATGTTGAATCCATGCTCGAATGGGGTTTGATGGGATATTGGATCGGTGAGAAGGTGAAGAACAATGTGCCCGTTCTAACCGGAATTGGCGCGCCGCCCAATCCAAACAAGCTGAAACATTTTGGCGCCGCAGCGGCATCGAGCGGCGGGATTGAGATGTATCATATTGCAGGCGTAACTCCAGAAGCACGGACCGTCGATGATGCTGTTCGCGGCCGCGAAATCCGCGAGAAACTGGTATTCGGTAAAAAGCAGCTCGAAGAAGCCTATAGCTGGTTCAGCACTGCGAAAAGCCGCGATGTCGATTTTGTCGTGATCGGATGCCCGCATGCCTCGCTGGAACAGGTGAAGCTGGTCGCGTCTTTGCTGGAAGGCAGAACATTGTCCGCGAACAGCAACCTTTGGATATTCACACCAAAGGCGCTGAAAAGCATGGCGGACCGGATCGGCTATACCGCGACGATTGAAAAGGCAGGCGCCCATTTGATGAGCGATAGCTGCTCAGCGTTGTCACGGGTATATCCCGAAGGCGTTCAGGTGGCAGCGACGGATAGCTGCAAACAAGCGCATTACCTGCCGGCTATTCTGAAATTCGGCACATGGCTGGGCAGCACCGAACAATGCGTCGATGCAGCCGTCACTGGCAAATGGAATGGCGGGCTGGCTGGCCATAAAGACGCCGGCAAAATGATCGCGCCGGGGGCCTTGCAATGATCGGTGCTGCTGGAACCAAAACGATATTAAAAGGCCGCTCGGTTGTCGACGGGGTAGCGGAGGCCGAGGCCATCGTGACTACGCAGGCCATTTCGGGCTTTGGCGGGATCGACAGCAAGACAGGTGAAGTGATCGAGGTGCGCCACGAATTATGCGGGCAAAGCTTCAAAGGAAAAATACTGGTGTTTCCCGGCGCAAAGGGTTCATCCGGGTGGGCCAGTCATTTCCAGTCCACGCGGCTTGCAGGGGCAGCTCCTGCAGCAATGATATTCAAAATAATGACCACCAAAATGGCACTGGGCGCAGTGGTTACGCGGGTGCCTGCCGTCACCGATCTGGATCAGGATCCGGCGGAGGTTATCAAATCGGGTGACTGGGTAAAGGTTGATGGAACCAATGGAATTGTCGAGGTCACACATAAATGAGTTATGATGCAATTATCGTCGGCGGCGGGCATAACGGCCTGACATGCGGGGCCTATCTGTCCAAGGCGGGAAAAAAAGTGCTGGTGCTGGAACAGAAAGATATCGTCGGCGGCGCTGCGGTGAGCGAGGAATTCTCGCCCGGTTTCACTGCATCGACATATAGCTTCATCATGGGGCATCTGCACCCCAAGGTGATATCCGAGTTGGAGCTGGAAAAGCACGGGCTGGAATATATCTCGATCGACAGCGTTGCCAATCCGACCGATGATGATTGCATCGTTACTACTACCAAAGACCCCGAAGCCACGCGCAAACAGATTGCCCGCTTTTCGCGCAAGGATGCGGAGAATTATCCCAAATTTTTTGAATCGCTGTCGTCGACAGTTTCGCTGATGCGCAAGTTGCAGATGGAAACGCCGATCAACCCGTTTGATCAATCGTTAAGCGGGATGATGAAAACCGGCAAATTTGCCTGGCGGTATCGCAAGCAGGAAAAAGAGATAAACAATCTTGTAAGCGCATTGTCGCTCAGCGCGCATGATTATGTATCGCGCTGGTTTGAAAGCGATATCGTGAAAGCGAAATTCATGTTCTGGGCGACGATTGGCGGGAATGTTGGGCCGTATTCGCCCGGCACTGCATTCTACATCGTGTCGCATCTGGTCGGCCAAAATGGCATGTGCTTTGCCAAAGGCGGCATGGGTACAATCAGCAACGCCATCGCGGCATCGGGGCAATCGCACGGCATGGAAATCCGCACCGGTGCAGCGGTTGAGGAAATACTGGTGCGCGGTGGGCGCAGCTACGGCGTGCGTCTGGCGAGCGGCGAAGAGATCAAGGCTAAGCTGGTGGTGTCCAATGTCAGTGCAAAGCTGACGTTTGGTGATCTGGTTAAGCGCGATCATTTGCCGCAGGAATTTGCCGAACGTATCGATGGCTTCCGCACCCGCGGCATGGGCTTCAAATTGCTGTGCGCTGTGGACAGAAAGCCGGTGTATAAAGGCTTTGATGCAGAAAAATGCGGGATCGAATATCCCGGCTATGCGCATATCGGGCCGACACCTGAATTTCTGGAACGCGCCTTTGATGAGGCGAAGTTCGGCTGGTATTCATCCGAACCGTTCCTGTCGCCCAGCGTTCCCAGCTATTTCGATCCGACGCTGGCACCTGATGGCAAGCATATCGTTACGTTTCAGGGCGGCGTCACGCCTTATGAATTAAGCAATTCGGATTGGGACAAGGAACGTGAGCCCTTCGTCCGCAACGCCATGCGGGTAATGGACCGGTTCGCGCCCGGATTTTCGGACAGCGTGATTGATTACAAGCTGTATCTGCCCAAAGATATTGAGGATGACATCAACATGCCCGGCGGCAATACGCAGCATGGGGAATTGTCGCTTGATCAACTGTTTTTCAATCGCCCGGTGCCCGGCTATGCCGATTATCGGTCACCGGTTGCGGCGCTGTATCAATGCGGTGCATCGACGCATCCCGGCGGAGCGGTGTCAGGTGTGAATGGCCATAATGCGGCGCGGGAAATTCTGAAGGATTGGCGGCAAGTATCTAGAAACGCGGACTAACGACGATTAATCATCGCCCAGAAATTCGTCCGCAGTGACCCATGCCTTTTGCTGTTCACCCAGCATTTCAGCAGGAACCGGTGCCCAGCAGATTTCGCGCGCTTCGCCAAGAAACTTGTCCAGTTTCTGCCAAGCCTCCCCGCCGTCGAGTGAACGATATACTTCTCCGAAAATCGAAATAGCAAAGACGATCATGGGATCAGCGGCGTTGGAGAAAATATGCCAGATCGTCGTGCATTGGTCACCGGGCAAATCAATCGCTTCCCATGTCTCGCCAAAATCGCGGCTGCGCAGCATCATGCTGTCATCACCCGATGGCCGGTCGCCGATTGACAGGAACATGACACCGCTGTCATCCGCACGTTTCGTGAGGCAGCGGAAATAGTGATAGGGCAGGTCCGGTATTTCGATCTTGTGAAAGCTATTGCCATTATCACGGCTGCGGAACAGGCCGACTTCGGTGGCGACCAGCAGCCAGCGTTCATTCTCGAAATCTGCAAATTCGATATTGTGCAGATCTTCATCCGGCAGATCGCGGCCAACCTTCTCCCAATTGTCGCCGCCGTCGGATGATCGCCAAAGGCCGTCAATCTCGATCGTTGCCCAAATCATGTCAGGATCAACCGGATCGAATTTCACCGATGTCACCCGGTTGGTATTGATGAATGGCGCTTCGATATTGTTATCAAACTGCAAACAATCCCACGTCGCGCCATTGTCACGCGAACGATACAGCTCGGCAGGCCGCGTGCCAGCAATAATGACGTCGGCATCATGCGGCGACTGTGCGATTTTCAGGATGTGCAAACCGTCCATCGGCGATGGCACATAGTTCCAGCGTTTGTCTGTCTCGACCCAACGGTAAACACCGTCATCGGTGCCAGCGAGCACTTCGCCGGGCCGATCAGGATGCACCGACAGGCACCAGGTCCGGCTTTCATTATATACGCCGCCGCTGTTTGTATTTGCGCGTTGCCAGCTATCGCCAAGATCGCGGCTGAACCAGCCGGAATGCCCGACAGAGGCAGCATAAACCATATTCGTCACATTCGGTAAATCGTTCATGTCTGGTCCCCCGCTTTAAGCGGTATCAGTTTGCAGCGATGCGAAATTACGTTGGCTGCGGTAATTGAAACGGCAACCGTCTGGCCAGTATCGTCGATTGCGACTGGCGGCGCTAATGGTTGCACTCTTGCCGATCGTTTCGCGATGATAGTATCCGGTGATCCCATTTCCAACGGCGCGCCTTTGCCAACCGACCAGCTGGCTGTAGATGCCGCATGCGATGGAACTGCCCACCGCGATACCGAAACGCGGGCGTTGCGCCATGCAGTTGCAGGGGATTGTTCGAACAGCACACGATCAATCAGGCAAAGGGCAGGAGCCTCGAACCGGCTATCATCACCAACGAATTGAAATGATGCTGGCGCGACCAAACTGTTGTCCGGGCTAAATTGCATTTCCACTTGAGAATGCAGCAGATCAACCGGCAGCGCGAATGATGAATCGCGATCAGCGATGCTGGCCGAACGGATCAAAAAATCGATCGTTACTATTTTGTCGTCAATGTGAATATGCGGCCGATAGAGATAATGTGTCATGGCTTGAGAACATACGGCCAGTCGATTGTCTTTACAAGTCACGCAAATTGTATGCTTTGACAATACAAGCTATTGCGAATATGCCCGCCCGAACGACGGATATTGGGGCATGCGGTGGCTAAAAAGACTGTGGAAGCGAAACTTCCAAGATATATGGCGATCAAAACCCATATTCTTGATCAGATCCGGTCTGGTGAGTTGGGGCCGAGTGACAAAACGGAATCGGAAAATGCGTTGGCCGAACGGTTTGGCGTGTCGCGGCTTACCGTGCAGCGCGCTGTGCGCGAGCTGGTGGCCGAAGGCCGTCTGCGAAGGGTGCAGGGTTCAGGAACATTCGTGGCGCCGAAGCCAAAGGGTTTCTCTTTGTTCGAAGTGCAGGATCTGGCCGAGGAGGTTAAATTGCAAGGCGGCGATCCGCAGGTCGACGTGCTGATCCAACGGCAGCTGGTGCCCGAAGAAAATGTGCGCCTGTTAATGGAGATCGATAACCAAGAGCCTGTTTTTGAAGCGATATTGCTGCGCCGCAATGGAGAGGTTCCTATCGCATTGGAAGGCCGCTATGCGCGCAGAGATATTTTTCCCGATTTCCTTGAACATGATTTCAGCACTGAAAGTATCTATGATTATCTGGCAGGAACGACTGTTCTAGGCACCTTGGAGGCAACGCTGTCAGCTATCGTTCCCTACCCGTTAACCTGCCAGCGACTGAGCCTGAATGTCGGCGACCCCTGCCTGCATCTTGAACGCCGAAATCGCGTCGATGGTAAGGTCGTGACGCTCAGCCGCTTCACCTTTGCAGGATCACGTTTCAATCTGAGCAGCATCTACGACGCATCTTTATTGGGGTGATGTGCCGGCTTAAAAACAACTTGTCATATTCCAAAGTTGTATTTACAACCTCGCGCATCATTCAGGTATTTTTGGACGGGGATAGAAGGTTATGACGCAATCATTGGAAGCAAAATTGAAGCAGTTCGACAATCCGGTCGATATGCTGCGCAACGCATCCGGCGGCCCCTATCAATTCCCGATTAAAGGCGAATTTTCCAATTGGCGTGACGAGCAGGAAGCGTTTCGCAAAACTGCGGTTCTGTTCGATCAATCATTTCACATGACCGACCATTATATAGAAGGCCCCGATGTCAAACGGCTGCTGAAGGATCTTGGCGCGAACAGCTTTGCCAATTTCGGTAAGGATAAGGCGAAGCAAATCGTCGTTTGTAACGAAGATGGATTCATGATCGGCAACTCTATCCTGTTCGGGATGGAGGAGGAGCGCGTGAATATCGTGAACCGGCCCAACGCGGGCAATTGGGTTCAGTATCACGCAGAAACCGGCGGGTATGATGTTGTCGTCGACAAGGACGAGCGCGATCTTGATAGTGATAAGCCACGGCAGGGATATCGTTTTGAAGTGCAGGGGCCAAATGCCTGGGCCATATTGGAACAACTGCATGGCGGGCCGATTACCGGTTTCAAATTCTTTGGCATGGGTGAAATTAACATCGCCGGCCGCAAGGTGCGCGCTCTGCGGCACGGAATGGCCGGAGCGCCTGGATTGGAACTGTTTGGGCCGTTCAGTGATTATGATCTGATCCGCGACGCTATTATCGAGGCAGGGAAGGATCACGGCATGTTGCTCGCTGGTTCCAAAACCTATTCCACGGTCGCGCATGAATCAGGCTGGATTCCATCGGAGCTGCCAGCGATCTATTCCGGTGACAGCATGAAGGCCTATCGTGAGTGGCTGCCGGCGCAGGGTTTTGAGGCCAATGCATCGCTGGGCGGCAGTATGGTTTCATCCAATGTCGACGATTACTATCTGACGCCGTTTGATCTGGGCTATGATCATATCGTCAAATTCGACCATGATTTCGTCGGTCGCAAGGCGCTCGAAGACATGAAGGGGAGCCGCGCCCATAAGAAGAAGATGACGTTGATCTGGGAACCGGAAGATGTCGTTCGGGTATTCTCATCCTTGTTTAACGAAGGCGATCGTTACAAGTTCATGGATATGCCGGCCTCGCATTATGCGACCTATCCTTACGACGCGGTGATGCAGAATGGGAAGCAGGTCGGGATCAGCTGCTACCCTGTATATTCTTCCAATTTCCGCCGCTGGATTTCGCTGTGCCTGCTCGAACCCGAAGTGGCAGAGGTTGGCAAGAAGCTGGATATTCTGTGGGGCGAACCTGATGGCGGAAGTAACAAGCCGGTGGTCGAGCGCCATATTCAAACCGAGATCAAGGCAACCGTGACCGACTGCCCGATTTCGGATGAGGCCCGCGAGTCCTATAAAAAATGGGCGGCCTAGACCCGGCTGTCCGCATTGCGGGGGAATTGTTGCGCGGCTATTCCGCCGAAGTAACAACCCCCGATCGCCAATCATTGGACGCGGCGGCAACGATGATGCCTGCCAAAGCGCCGGTCTACATTGCGAGCCTGCCGAAGGACACGTCGGGCGGCCAGCTGGCCGTAGCGCGTCAGCTTCGCGATCTCGGCCTTCGCCCGGTGCCCCATATCGTCGCGCGGAATATCGACACCCGCGATACTTTGGAGCAGCTGGTAAAGGATTTCGCTCAGCAGGCCGGAGTGAACCGCGCTCTTATTCTTGGCGGGGATCGTGACGTTCCGGCTGGCGAATATAATTGCGCGCTGCAGCTTATTCAATCAGGTGTGCTAGAGGCGAATGGCATTACCAAAATTGCCATCGGTTGCTATCCCGAAGGGCACCCTGCAATTGCCGATGATACATTGCGGCGGGCATTGTTCGACAAGCTGGAGGCTGCCGACAAAGCTGGCTTTGATGTCAGGTTGATCAGCCAGCTTTGCTTCAGCGCCAAATCCATCGCGGCTTACGTCAAATCGTTGCGCGATACTGGAGTGACGGCCAAGATCAGGATCGGCCTCGCTGGCCCTGCAAGCACGAGGATCCTGTTAAAATACGCGGCGATATGCGGGGTTGGCCCATCGCTGAAACTGCTCAAAAATCGGCAGTCGATTGCAAAGGGTTTGATGCAGTCCAACACGCCGGAGCAATTGTTGCTCGATATTGCAGAGCACATCGCGCGCGATCCATCGCTTGCTATAACCGGTGTGCACTTCTTTACCTTTGCATCGTTGAAAAACACCATTGCGTGGGCCAATGAGTGGCAAGCAGCGAACGCATCGGCACCGGCAGCATAACATTTGACAGGTTGGGGATAATTAGATGGCTAAATCTCGGTGGATATTGGCGTTGTCCTGCGATGACCGGGTCGGTATCGTCGCGGAAGTCACCGGGTTCCTAGCGAACGCGGGCGCAAATATACATGAAGCGCAGCAATTTAATGATCAGGAAACCGGCCGGTTTTTCATGCGGGTGGAGCTTGCCGTAGCGAACGGCGAAGATCTGAATAGGACGTTTGAGCTGGTTGCAGAAGAGTTTGATATGGAATGGAAGATGGTACCTAAAAACCATCGCAAGCGTGTTCTGCTCTTTGTGTCCAAATTTGACCACTGCCTTGGCGACCTGCTCTATCGGATGCGGATCGGCGAATTGCAGATGGACGTCGTCGGCATTATTTCCAATCATCCCAAAGAGAGCCTGAACCTTACCACCGTTGGCGACATTCCGTATCACCATCTGCCGGTGACGAAAGAGAACAAGCCGCAGCAGGAGCAGCAAATCTCTTCGGTTGTTGAACAAACCGGGGCAGAGCTGATCGTTCTGGCGCGATATATGCAGATTCTGTCAGATGATCTGGCCGAGCAGTTCAAGGGCAAATGTATCAACATCCATCATAGCTTCCTGCCCGGTTTTAAAGGCGCGAAGCCCTATCATCAGGCCTATGATCGCGGCGTCAAGATGATCGGCGCAACCGCACATCTGGTGACAGCCGAACTTGATGAAGGGCCGATCATCGCACAAGATGTCGAGCATGTATCGCATGGCGACACCCCGGCGGATCTGATCCGGAAAGGGCGCGGTATTGAACAGCGCGTGCTGTCGCGAGCAGTCACCTATTTTCTGGAGGACCGCATCCTTCAGAACGGGCAGAAAACCGTAGTGTTTTCAAATTAGTGGCGGATTTGCAACAGTGGTTTACAATAAATCCAGCTTGTATTGTCAAGTTGCGGACGGAATAGTAAGGCACGTGAACCAGGACACGACCTTAGGGAAGGGATTATCCATGAAAACGAATACACTCTCCAGAAAAACACTGCTCGCGACAACTTGTTTGGCGCTGGCCACTACCCACGGCACTTCCGCTTTCGCGCAGACTGCGGAAACCGCAGCAGACAGCGGCGTCATCATCGTTACCGCGCAAAAGCGTGATCAGAATTTGCAGGATGTTCCTTTGGCAATTACCGCGATTGGCGGCGAAGCTTTGGAAGATCGCGGCATCAACGATGTTACCACTCTGGATACATCCGTCCCCGGTCTCAGCATCGGTAAATCCGGTTCGGACGCGCGCCCCGCCATTCGCGGTGTACGTACAGAGGAAGTTGATCTGTTCAACGATCCCACAATCGGTTTCTTCGTAGACGGCATCTACAAACCCCGCACCAGTCAGGCATTGGCAGCATTCGTCGATCTGGAACGGGTCGAGGTGCTTCGCGGACCGCAGGGAACGCTTTTCGGCCGTAATACCTATGGCGGCAGCATTGCGCTGGTAACGGCAAAGCCCAAGGCCGATTTCGGCGTTGAAGGCATGGTAAGCTACGGCAACTTTAATGATCTGCGGCTTGAAGGTGTGGTGAACGCACCGATCGGGCCCGATACCGGTGTCCGCGTGGTTGGCGTGTATCAACAAAGCGACGGCTACGTAAATGTTCTCGCGCCGCGCGTTGACGGGCAGGATCGCGCACGCGATTTCAATGACAATGATCAGGTTTATGTGCGCGGTACATTCCGGCATCAGTCCGGCCCCGGAGAGTTGATCGCGACGGTTAGCCATTGGGATCAGAGCGGCTATGGCGCGGGTGGCTTCGGCTATACTGTGGCCGGTACGCTTCAGGATGAAGATGGCAATCCGGATCTGGGCGGTACGCTTAATCGCGAGAACGCACGCGGTGGTTCGGCCCCCGGCCCATCGGATGAAGGCCCGTATGACGTTTATCGCAACGTGAGTAACGAGCGCGATTCAAAAGAGACGACGATGACGCTGCAGGGCAGCTTGGATTTTGGCGCAGTGACGCTGCGGTCGATCTCCGGTTTTTCTGATTTCCGCGGTTTCCGCCAGAATGATGAGGATTTCAGTGAAGCTGACGGCAGCGTTCTGGTGCTCGATACGAAATCGGAATCGCTCAGCCAGGAATTTCAGCTGCTTTCAAATGGCGATGGTCCATTCCAGTGGGTCGCCGGCGTTTACTACTTCAACGAATCTGGCGTAGAGGACTTCTTGTTTGGCGGCACGCCGGGCAACTTCTTCTTTACATTCCGTCAGGCCGTCGACACCGACAGCTATGCAGCCTTTGCGCAGACAGATATTGCGCTCAGCGATCAATTCAAAATTACGCTTGGTGGCCGGTACACACGTGACGACAAGAAATTCGTCTATCGCTCGCCTTTAAGTAACGCGAATGCTGGCGTTGATGAAGAGCAAAGCTTCAAGAAATTCACTTGGAAAGCTGGCGCTGAATTCAGCCCAACACCTGATAATCTGCTGTATGCGCAAGTCTCGACTGGCTTCCGCTCCGGCGGCGCAAACGGTGGCAACAATCCACCTGTGCCGACATATGGTATTCAGGAAATAACGGCTTACGAAATCGGCTCCAAAAACACGTTCGGCAATGGCGCTGGCTTTGCAAATCTGTCGCTGTTCTACAATGACATGGATGATATCCTTTCAAATACCTTCGTTCCAAATGGCCCGACACTTGTGGTCGCGCGGTCAAACGCCGGTACAGCGCGTGCCTACGGTGCGGAGCTGGAGTTTGGATATGATTTCCGCAACGGGTTCAAAGTTGATGGTAACATCGCGTATTTGAACGCGAAGTTTGAAGACTTCCTAACCAGCTTCCCGCGCCAGTATAACACGGCTACCGGGCTGACGGTTCTGCCCGGTGAAAACGGAGCGCCGGACCAGTTGGACCTGTCAGGTAACGAAATTCCATTGTCGCCCGAAATTACTGTGTCGCTCGGCGCGCAGTATGATCTGGATGTTGGTATTGGTTACATCACTCCAGCTGTTCGTTTCTTCTGGTCAGATTCATACTTCACGAATGAATTTAACTATGATGGTGCGATTGACGGCCGTGCAGGTGGCCGTCAGGACAGCTACACAAAAACCGACGCAACACTGACATTTAGATCGGAAGATGATCGTTTCATGCTGCAGGGATTTGTTCGCAATATCGAAAACGAAGCTGTTCTCAACCGTTCCGTTATCGGTTCCGGTAGCAACGCTGAAGGCGGCTCGGTATTCCAGAACTTTGGTCAGCCGCGCACATATGGCGTGAAAGCTGGGTTCAAATTCTAGGTTTCCGCAAATAATCGTCACGTTACAAAAAAGGGCCGGAGCAGCGATGCTTCGGCCCTTTTTTTATTTCAACTTGCACCAATTTTAAGATCGCCGTTGACGTTGCAACGGACGAGAAAATTCTAGGACGATGCTTCGCTCATGGCTGCTATCTCGCTAAGGCTATGGATAATGCGATCGGCGGCGGTGAAATCGTGATCTTTGGTAAATTCGCCGGGGAAGGCGATTGCCGTTAACCCAGCAGATTTGGCAGCCGCAATGCCGGTGATGCTATCTTCAATGACGATGATTGCCGCGGTGTCCAACGCGAGCTCGCTGATCAGCTTTTCTTATACTTCAGGCGCAGGCTTGTTGTTACTGACGTAGCTTTTGTTGGTGATCTTGGCAAAATCGCTGACCTGCAATTGATCGTCAGCCGCGCTGAATACGGCGTCTATATTCTCCTGAACGGTTGTCGTCGCCCAGACCAGTTTGATCTTGTTCTGACGGCTGGCGGCGATCAATTCGGTCACGCCTGCACGCAGCATTATACCGTTTTCGATCATCATGCTGTCAAAGATTTTGGTCTTCTCGCTATGAAGCGCCGCTATCTGTTCGTCGTTCAGCTGGCTGCCGTCTGGCAAGCGAATATCCGCCAGCCTGTTTTTGCCGCCGCTGCCCGAAAGCGATGCAATATATGCATCGCGGCTCCATTGATACTCAATACCCAGATTTTGAAATGCTTGGTTAAACGCGTCGAACTGCATTTGCGATGTTTCGGCAATGGTGCCGATACCGCCCAAAAGAATATGCGTGGGTTGCATAGGGAAACTCCTTTATGTTGAAGTAGCAACGCACCGGGCAACATCATGTTCCCGGCCCGCCGCCTGTAATTCCAACATCTTTTGCCAAACCCGCAGCGTTAAGTGATACGCCTCTTGTGCCGTATTCGAAGCATCGCGCGCGGCGCCTGGCAGGCTTTGCCCATCATGTCACACCGTCGCAAGTTGCACGTCAGGGTTGATTGCCCTCGGTCTGCCCCTTGCGCAGCAATTCCAGCGCGCCGGAAACATCGCGCACATCGCCGAAACTTTGAAAAACGGTGGTGAGGCCATTGAGATGATCTTCCTCAAAACGTGCCGCGTTGCAATCCGATACCATCGCCACCCGGTAATCAAGCATCATGGCATCTCGCGCGCTGGTCTCGCAGCAGAAATTCGTGACCGTGCCGCCGATCAGCAGATTTTCAATACCGCGCGCCTGTAACTGTTCATGCAAATCGCCATGGCCGGGGACGAACGCGCTGTGACGGGTTTTCACAGATCGAATGTCATCCGCCTGCACGTCAAGCTCCTCACAAAGCTCGAACCCCCAATCGCCGGGGGTAAGGCTGCTGCGATGATTTTCGGCACCTTGAGGCGTGAAGAAATATTTGTGATAAAGTTCAGCGACCGAATTGCCGTTCTCATCGCCAGCTTGCAACTGCACCCATGCAACATGGCCGCCCATGCTGCGCAATTCGCGCGCGAGCAGATTGATGTTGGGCATGATAGCGATTGCCGTTTCGGCTTTTACCTTACCTTTTACAAATGCGTTCTGCATGTCGGTAACCATCAACGCGGTTACCTTTGGATCAAACGCTTCGAAGACATGTTTGCGGCAGCGTTTGTTCATTACGCGATCGACGACATATTGCGGCATTTCCATGGTGATGCATTCCTATCCTGATAATTTTTACATAATAGCGAATATGACCTGCATATTATGGCGTCAATTAGTTGTATTGCCAAGTCTGCGGGGCTAAAGATCGGAAAATCATTTTAGCGGGAGTTACCGAATTGGCCGGAGCCATCGAAACAAAGATAACCGCGCTGGGGCTATCACTGCCAGAGCCTTTGGCATTGCCAAGTCCGAACCGCACGGCGGCGAAACTGGTGGGCGGCATATTGTATATTTCGGGGCATGGTTCCGACCTTCTAGATAACAAGGATATGGTCAGGCACGGGCGCGTTCCTGACGAAGTATCGGCTGAGCATGCGTATGATATTGCAAAGGCACTGGCACTGAAAATGCTGGCAACGGCCAAATCTGTGATCGGCGATCTGGACAGGGTGGAGGAGATCATCAACCTGAAAGGCTATGTCTATAGCCATCCTGATTTTGATGCGATGAATGCCGTAATCAACGGTGCCTCGGATTTGCTGTTTGAAGTGTTTGGTGAACCCGCAGGCGTTCATACCCGGTCCACGGTCGGCGTGGCCGCGCTGGTAAAGAGACAGTCGGTAGAGATAGATGCCGTAATGCGGATCAGCGAATAAAATCATGAAACGAACTGGGGCTTTCAGTGGATAGATATGAAAATTTACGCCGCCGCCGCGTCGACGCCGGGCTTATCCTGAACGCCGCAGAGGCGGGGCTTCATCGGTCAGATCATATCTGGCACGGGCCGCAGCCTGTTAACGACGTCATCGGCACGGACGCTTTGACGCAAATGGTGTTACAACCTGTGTCAAACAGTCTGCAGCAGATCGAGCAACGCATTGATATCTTAATCGCCGGCGGATTTAACGGCCATGACTGGACGGCAAGCTGCGGGCATTATGTTGGCGAATGGGCCGAACCGTTGTTTGGTATCAAGCCAAACGAAGGCGAGGCGCAGCTGCGCTTTGGCCGCTTCGAACGATGGGACGGCGATCAGATTGCAGAGACCTATGAGATTTTTGATCTGCCGGGAATGATGATGCAATCCGGCGTTTGGCCGGGATGGCCAGGGCTGGGTAAGCAGCTGGATTCGCCGCCGCCCGCAACGCGCGATGGTGTGGTTCTGGAACCCGGCGATGCCGAAGAAACGGAAAAAAGCCGCCAGCTTACCGAGGATATGATTGCCGATTTGCTATCCTATGACGGGCAGAATTTCAGTTCGATGAAAATGCTCGATCACTGGGCTTCGGATATGAAATGGTATGGCCCGGCGGGTATTGGCGCCATGCATGGGTATGAAGATTACAAGCGCGGCCACGGATTGCCATTTCTCGGCGCTTTTCCCGACAGGGAAGGGGCATTCCATAAATCGCGGATTGCCGAGCGCAGTTACGTCGCCTCGACTGGTTGGCCAAGTGTTCAGGCAACACATAGCGGCGATACGTTTATGGGCGTTGCGGCAACAAACAATCGCGTGGGTATGCGCGTGATGGATTTCTGGCGGCGGGACGGCGACAGGCTGGCAGAAAATTGGGTCTATATCGACATCATTGATTTGCTGCAGCAGATGGGCGTCGATATCTTTGCGCAGATGCGGGCGTTAGACGGCAAGTTCGAATAGCTTCAATCCTGCGACGGTCACGACGAAAAATACAATCAGCAACCAGCTGATCCTGTCGATGCGTCCGGGCAGGCGGTACCACCCGTCCTGGCTTATTGCCTCACCTGTATCTGCAAATTTCAGCCGCTGCCCCACGACCGTATAGGGCGACCAATTTTCCTGCCGTCCGGTAAGGATCAGGCTGGCAACAATTGATACGATAATGTTGGTTCCGCCACCAATCGCGCAATACCACGGCCAGGCAATATCGGTATAGGTCGCAACATACCATACCATGACAAAGCCGACAGCCACGCCGACAAGAAGGCCCTTTTCAGTTGTATGTTTGGAGAAAAATCCAAGCGCATACATGCCGAGCTTCGCACCGACGAAGAAGCTGCCGATCTTGCTCAGCACTTCAAGGATCGAACCTTCCGTGTTGCTGTACATAATGGCTGGCACGATCACGATCACTGCCCAGCACAGCGTGAAGATCCGCGTCATTTTAAGATAATGGCCTTGCCCATCGGGTACTTTGGAAAATTTGCGGTAGAAATCGATGGTGGTAACGGTTGCCAGTGAATTGAAGGCGGAACTGAGCGTGGACATTGATGCGGCCAGAACCGCCGCAGTCAATATGCCCATCAATCCGGGAATACCAGCTGATGATGCAAAGATGAGAATAATCTCGTTGGTGTTGTCAAATGGCTTTCCGTCGTAATAGGCATAGCAAAGCACGCCAACGAAGAAGAAGAGAAAATATATCGGGAATGCCGCAAATCCCATTAGCAAATACGCCTTTTTCGCCCCGCCGATGGTAGGCGCGCCAAGCGTGCGCTGAACCATCATCTGATTGGCGCCATACACCGTGACGTGAAATAACGTCATGGCGATAACGCCGGACCATATGGTGGTCGCTTTTGTTATATCGGGTGTTGTTACTATCGCGCTGAGTTTGCCCTCCGCCTTCAAACCGGCCAACGCGTCGGCCAGCGGCACCGGCAGGTTATCGATCAACGCATACATTATGATGCCGGCACCGATCAGCAGAACAGTTGCCTGAAATACGTCCGTCCAGATGACAGCTAGCATCCCGCCCATGGCCGTGTAAATCAGCGCGATTACGGTGATTATGATAATCGCGGCGATAACATCGATGCCCGTGACGAATTGCAACACAAGCGCAGTTGCATACAGGATGGCCGCAGTGGTCAATGCCTGCGACACTAGGAATATCATGGACATCACGGAACGCGAGGTGACGCCAAAGCGGCGCTCCTGATATTCGTAAATCGACGCGACCCCGCTATTGTAAAAGAACGGCAGAAACAGCGTGATCACCACGAAAATGACGATCGGATAATTTAGATGAATGGCCAATGCAGACAGGCCATCGGTATAGGCCCAAGCCGGACCGCCAAGGAATGACAGTGCGCTGACATAGGTCGCGATGACCGATATTCCGATTGCCCACCATGGCGTGCTTTTGCTGCCGAAATAATAATCCTTAGCATTTTTTACCCGGCGGCCCAAAAAATAGCCAAGAATGAGATTAGCCAGTAGAAAGCCAATAACAATCGTAGCATTAAAAATACCGAAATCTTTTGTCATCCCGACCCCTCGAATTTCTTTTAACTTGTATTATCAACTATTGAAAGCCGAGAATTTGGTATATACCGATATCGATAAAAGCCCGGAAACGAATATAGGAGCACTGCAATGGCGATATGGTTGAAAAAAGCAGTGACGGCGCAAGTGCGCGCGGATGCAGATCGCAAGGTGCGCGATACAGTTGAAACGATACTCGCGGATATTGAGACGCGGGGCGATGAAGCGGTCCGAGAGCTATCGGTGAAGTTCGATTCATGGGATCGCAGCGATTACCGGCTTACCGATGATGAGATTAACCAATGCATCGACAGCCTTGATAAGCAAGCGGTTCACGATATTGAGTTCGCCCAGAAACAAGTGCGCGGCTTTGCGGAAGAACAGCGCAAATCGATGGTTGATATCGAGGTGGAAACATTGCCGGGCGTCGTGCTGGGCCATAAGAATATCCCCGTCAATGCGGCAGGTTGCTACGTTCCCGGCGGCAAATATCCGCTGCTCGCCAGCGCGCATATGTCCGTCCTCACAGCGAAGGTCGCCGGGGTTCCGCGGGTGATTA
>ENA-ORXU01001191-ORXU01001191.1-marine-metagenome-genome-assembly--contig:-NODE-1191-length-23093-cov-6.623523_pt1 | contig 23093 bp, 22 predicted proteins | sample MGYA00237869_ERZ511484 | MGnify/ENA metagenome assembly ERZ511484
GTGACCCGTCGGACGCCTGCGCGGTTCTCGATCCCGACGACGATGTCGACCGCCGCGGAGATGAGTTTGCGTGGCACGTTGGCCACGACTTCGCCGACAAGCTGCTCGAGACGATCGAGACCATCCGCGGCGCTGTTGGCATGAACTGTAGCCACGCCGCCGGGGTGTCCGGTCGACCAGGCTTTGAGAAGATCGAGCGCTTCACCGCCGCGCACCTCGCCGACCACGATGCGGTCGGGGCGTAGGCGCAACGTTGAGCGCAGGAGGTCCGCCATTGTGACTGTCGGCTGCGTGCGCAGCGCAACACAGTCCTCAGCGTCGCATTGCAGCTCTCGCGTGTCTTCCAGGATAAGAACGCGGTGTCCCGTGTTCGCGACCTCGGACAACAGAGCATTGGCGAGCGTCGTCTTGCCAGACCCCGTCCCACCCACGATTAAGATGTTGCGGCGGGCGATAACAGCGGCACGGAGGATGTTGGCGCTCTTGCCGACCATCGTGCCGACGCTCTCGTAATCCGACAGCGTAAACACGCGCGCGGCATGGTTGCGGATGGCAAAGGACGGCGCTTGCACGACGGGCGGCAGGATGCCTTCGAAACGCTGACCGCCTATGGGTAGTTCAGCGCTCACGAAGGGCTGCTCGCGCGTTACGTCATGTCCAGACAGGCTCGCGACAAGGCGCACGATACGCTCCGCCTTTTCTGCCGTGATCACGGGACCATTGCAGAAACGGCCATTGTCGGCTCGCTCCGTCCAGAGTGTGCCATCAGGGTTCTGCATGATCTCGACCACAGTTGGATCAGCCAGTGCTTCGCAGATTGTCGGACCGAATGCGCTTCGCAGCATGGTGTCAGTGCGGACGCGGCTTTGGGCGTTTCGCTTAGTCATGTCGCATCTCCTCAGCGTTCGTTGGCCGAGTTGGCAGGGGGACGCGCAGGCGCTCCAGTTCTTCAGCGGTAAAGAACGCGCTCTCGTCGGCCACCACATCTTCGAGGTTCGTGAGAAAACCACGCGCAGACTCATTCAACACTGTCTTCAGCGCTTGGCGGTATAGCTCGTAGCGTCGCGCGCCTTCCGCTTTGGCGGGTCCCCGTTCCTCTTCAGGCAGCGGCGGAAGGGTCGAGAGGAAGTGACGGACAAACAATCCATGAGCTTCCAACCCAACTATCTGCCGATGCGATAATGTCTCCTGCTTGCGCTGTAGCATATCGAGGCGGCGGATCATTGCTCCAAGCTGATCGTTGACCCGTTCCTCGGAAAGCCAATGGTCGAGTGCCGAATTGATAGTGTCGGAAATCGTGGCATCGGGCTTTGCGACCGCGAGCATGAGCAAGCGGTAGACCCGGTCGTCGACATAGCCGCGGACACGCTGTCGTGTGCTGGGCATATCAGTTGAGTGTCCGCATGAGACAGTAAGAGCTACACACGCTGCACGAGTCTGTTTTGCGTCTCTCAGAAATATAGGTCACCAAGAGCTCGAGCACTTTGGAGAGCGTTTCAAGGCTTGCCGCCATACGAGCTTGTTCTCTAACGATCTCGTCGAGACGCTTGTCAACAGGTGAGCGTCTCGGAGGGCGATCAAAATCGCAAAGAAAAACTTCGGGTTCATACGTCATTCTTAAAAGTCCATCAGATCAGTGCCGGGCGTTCCGCGATCAGCTGCGTAGACGTCCCGAGGTTTTGGGTTTGTCGAGTTGGTTTGAGCCGCTGCGAGATCAGTCTGTCCATCGCGATCTACCGGCTCGTCTTCGCGAGAAGCTTCAGGCGTGGGTTCACACACTGTCGACGTCTCCACTGCAGGTTCTCGCTGCTTGCCGCCGTCATCATCGGACGACGACGCACCAGCAGCCGGCTCCTGTTCGGCGGCTCTGTAGAGATGATCGATCACCTCGGCTGTTTGTTGGCCCCAGTCATCCCGGCGTGGGAGGGGAGCGTCGCCATAGGGACGACCGGGGCCGTTCAAGGCCGGTGGGGAGGAGACCCGGTCCTTGAAGTTCTTGTCTTGGTAGAAGCGGATCTTGTTCGCACGGATCGGCGGCGTGCCCGAAATGAGCACGACCTCTTCGTCGGCAGGAAGCTGCATGACTTCGCCGGGCGTCAGGAGCTGGCGCGCCGTCTCCTGACGCGAGACCATGACGTGGCTCAGCCACGGCGCGAGGCGGTGGCCTGCATAGTTGCGCATGGCCCGCATCTCGGTCGCGGAGCCAAGGGCATCGCTGACCCGCTTGGCCGTGCGTTCGTCGTTGGTCGCAAAGGCAATCCGCACGTGGCAGTTGTCGAGGATCGAGTTGTTCGGACCGTAGGCCTTCTCGATCTGATTGAGAGACTGTGCGATAAGAAAAGTACGAAGGCCGTAGCCCGCCATGAACGCCAAAGCACTCTCGAAGAAGTCGAGACGGCCGAGCGCCGGAAACTCGTCCAGCATGAGCAAAACCTGCCGACGCGCATTGCCATCGACATCGCCTTCCAGCTTCTCTGTCAGACGCCGACCGATTTGATTGAGTATCAATCGAACGAGTGGCTTGGTCCGGGAGATGTCGGACGGTGGCACGACGAGGTAGAGCGAGACGGGCTTCTCTGCATCGACAAGGTCTTCGATGCGCCAGTCGCATTGTGAGGTCACCTCGGCCACGGTCGGGTCACGATACAGGCCCAAAAAGCTCATCGCCGTCGAAAGGACGCCTGAGCGTTCATTGACAGATTTGTTCAAGAGTTCGCGCGCTGCTTGCGCCACGACGTGATGAACTTTCGGGGTGGCTGCATCACCGCAGCCGAGGTGATTGGTGGACATCATCGCCCGCAGGGTTGCCTCGAAAGGTCGCGCAGGGTCAGACAGGAAGGTGGCAACGCGGGAGAGTGTCTTCTCTTCCTCCGCGTAGAGGACATGAAGAATCGCTCCGACTAGAAGAGCATGGCCGGTCTTCTCCCAGTGTGTGCGCCGTTCAAGCGCGCCCTCGGGATCGACAAGGATGTCAGCGATGTTCTGGACATCGCGGACCTCGTTGCGGCCTTTGCGCACTTCGAGGAGCGGATTGTATTTGGCGGAAGCTGGGTTGGTCGGATCGAACATCAAACAGTGCGAGAACGACGAGCGCCAGCCCGACGTGATCTCCCAGTTCTCGCCTTTGATGTCGTGGACCACTGTCGAGTGCGGCCAGGATAGCAGCGTCGGAATTACAAGGCCCACGCCCTTCCCCGAACGTGTCGGCGCAAACGTCATAACGTGCTCCGGGCCGTCATGGCGGAGGTAGTCGTCTTTGGTGCGGCCGATAAACACGCCGTCGCGACCGAACAGGCCCGCGCGCTTCATGTCCTTGTCGTTCGACCAACGAGACGAACCGAACGTCGTCAGTCTCGATGCTTGGCGTCCACGCCAGACAGAACCGATGACCGAGAAGACAACGCCGAGCGCCGACGCGCCGATGGCAATATACGATCCAGTCGCAAACACGTCGGGAGCGTAGGGCTCGAATGCATACCACCACTCGAACAGACGCCACGGGTAATAGACGGGCGTGTCGCCCAACTCAAACCACGGCTGACCCAGGTAAGGATCATAGCGCAGCTCCTGCGCAACCCACTGGGTTGCGCCCCAAACGCCTGTGCCGATCGTCGTGAAGACGACGCCGACCTGGCCGATGAGAATGGAGTTGGGTGACACGTAGAAAGCCTCGTTTTTGTTTCGAGACTTAAGGTCAGGGCAAAAGCGGACTTTCGCTAGACTACCAATACGAGTGTATATGAGGCGAGATGAGTTAGGATGGGGTAGGTTGTGAAACTCGGCTACGACGCGGAAAAAATATTTGCGGATTTAACGGTGAAGCTACTCTAAGATTTCGTGTCCGAAAACCCGTCCAACAATCAACATGTCCGAAAACTCAACTCTGGCTCCGGCTTTCCGGACAGCTCTCTTGGTGTCCGGCAAACGAAGGTTTTCTGGACACAACAAGGTAAGCTTAGTCTCTCGTCTCTATGTCCGACGTAGTGCAAGCAGTGGCTCGAAAAGCCACTCCAAAAGCGAGCGTCGATCCGTTACGATATCTCCCCGCAACGTCATGCCTGGTTTCAGCTCCACCTCATTGCCGTAGGCCGTTATGGACTGTTTGTTGAGATCAGCCCTGACGCGATAGACAGCGGAATCGAAAGGGACTGGCGCACTCAGCTCGCCGGGAAGGAACGGCGTTTCTGAAACCTCAGAGATCACGGCCTCCTGGACACCGAATTTCTCGTAAGGGAAGGGATCCAGCAAGAGGTTCACGTCTTGGCCAACGCCTAGAAAACCCGCCGCCGCAGTCGGCACAAGAAGGATGGCCTCAAGTTCTGTATCTTTGGGCAGGATAACGGCGATCGGAGCAGCTGGATTGACGACCTGACCTACTCGGGCCTGCAAAGCGGATACATCACCCGCGACCGGCGAGCGGACGATATAGCTAGAGCGGCCTTCAATTGATGTGCGGCTTTCTTCAAGTGAGGCGATCTCCTGGCGCAACTGGAAAAGTTCCCGCTGTTGCTGAGCTTCGATGCCAGACAGCTGAAAGCGTGTATCGGCGAGATTGCTTTCCCGCGTCACGATCTGCTGATCGACGCCTTCCAGCGCAACGAAGGCCTGAAGTTCAGCCGCCTGCGCCTGCTCGACTTCGAAAGCGAAGGCCGTATCTTCCTCTTGCAGGCGCTCCATCTTTTCACGGCGCGTCGTGGCTGTGTCGGCGACCTTGGCTTCAAGATCGCGACGGCGGCGCAGCGTCTCGACTTCGCGTTCGAGGTTGCCGACGAGGGTGGACAGGCGGCTACTTTCGGCGCGGTAGCGATCCCGGATCGCGTTCTCGTTCTGACGGAGTTCGGACAGGCGGACATCCGTACTCTGGAGCTGGCGTGCCCCGACAAAGCCGTCCGCAGTCTCTGTGTCGAGACGGCTCTCGAAAAGAGGGTCGCCGACAGCGATTGTGTCGCCTTCGGACACGAACACCTGGGTCAGCGTACCACCGCGATCGGCCCGGATGGTCGTCAGGCCACTTTCCGGCGTGATGTAACCGATGACGTTCTCTTTGCGGGTGTAGTCACGAGAAGCTGCAAACGCCGCCCCCGCAGCCGTAACGAATACGAACAAAAGCGTAATGACGCGAAAGCTGACAGGCTGAACGAGGATAACGTCGCCGTGAAGCTTGCGACGCTTAGCTTCTAAAGACTCTTGGCGGAAAAGTGACACAATAAAATTTTGCTGTAAGCTTTAAGCGTCAGTCCTGCTACCACGCACAACGCAGAGCTTCTCACGATATATCTCTAGAAGACCAATAATAGGTACCAACGCTTCCTCCAAGCCCACCGAGCACACTGCCGACAAGGTTTTGGTCAGAAAAGATGTAGACGGATACAAATCCGACAACAAACGCGAAAGCATACTTCAATAAGTTGGGCATAATAAACCTAAGTCGGTGGCGACAAATGTCGCCACCGTTGCAGAAAGCTTAATCTGTTTCCAGAATAACTTCTAAGAGGTCGTCAGTGGTTTCAGCAGTATTCGTTAGTGTTGCTACCGTTATGCGAGAGGCAAAAGCGCCAATAGCGACTGCAGAGCCCGCAGCGGCATTACCTATGCGGCTTCCCACCACTGCTCCAGCACCAAGAGCCGCAGTACCAAATCGAGACGCTAGCGCCCCTCCGATCGCAGCTCCAGCCTGACCACCGATGCCGGTATTGTACATTGCCACGCCATCTTCGTAAGCACCGTCAATAATCCGATTCACCGAATTACCACCCGAAATCGTTCCGGCAACTTCTTTTAAGTTTAGTTCGCGCATCGTATTCTCCATATCGTCGATGCGGCGGGCAATCTTTATCGATCACCACGCCTGTTAGTTTCGGGACTCTCCGGCTGTCTCCAGACACATCCCATTCGGAGCAAAGGCTCCAAGAGCAGGCGCACCATGCCCCTGCCCCATGCCACATTACTGCGGCGGTGTCGAACTGCCCTTAAGGCAGCTCGAAAGTTGGACGCGCCCGACCATTACGCAAATGCGGAACGTCGATGCGCGTCGGTGTCGCTTGTGACCATGCCGGGAAGTCCGACTTGATCAGGCCCAAAGCGGCGGGGCTCTGAACGTTGATGAGTACCGGGCTGCCCATTGGCGTCATGCCGAGCGAAGGCTCGACGGTTTCCGGCAAGGCACGCCGGAAGCGGGCACTGGGATCAATGATCTCGCGAGGAGCCCAACCCATATACCCACCACCCACGGCGGTCATTTCTTCGATATTCAGTTCACGCATAGTGTCCTCCATGTCGTCGGCACAGATTGGATCGACATTGCACGTGTCCCAAGGCGCACTTTCGTGCAGGCCCCAATGCAGGACATAGCTCTAACATCATCGGCACACGCGGCGCAGACCCGTTAAACTGGCAATGTCGGCGTTTCCCCGCCTGTTGGTTCTCCCACCATGTCCTCGCCCCGGCTGTCAATCCAGACAGGGACATGCGGCACAACGCTGTCTTGCGTTGTAATCAAGAAATAAGTTGTCACTGAAGGGTTTCAAGAAGGGTTCCAGATAAATTGCAGTTCCGACTGCATGAGCTCAATCAAACGTTCGTACAGGCTATCCGGCGGATCCGCTTGGCGGCGCGGGCAACGGCCCAAACAGTTGCTCCTTCGGAACTTCCACTACATTCCCCCCGACCACCTGGAAGAAGCGGTTGCAGTAGCTTATAGCCGCCGCGCGGTGCGCCACGATAACTTGCGTGTTCTGCATCTTGGCGAGCACATCCACTACGCCGGCCTCGGACGCCTGATCCAGGTTAGCCGTCCCTTCATCGAGGAACAGTATGCGCGGATCGGCATAAAGCGCGCGGGCCAGCAGGACACGCTGTACCTGTCCGCCCGACAGCGACGAGCCCATGTCGCCCACGAGGCTCTGGTAACCCATTGGCATGGCCATGATGTCGTCATGAACTTGCGCGGCCGCGGAGCATGCTTCTACGCGGTCGGTATTAATCTCCGGATCGAAGAAGCTGATGTTGTCATAGAGCGAGCCCGACAGCATTCGGTCGTCCTGCATAACCACGCCGATCTGGTTGCGAATTGCGCGGACGCCCGTGGCATCGATGGAGCGCCCATCATAGAGGATCTCGCCCTCGACAGGATTGTGAAGGCCGATCAGTATCTTGAGCAGCGTCGTCTTGCCGCCACCTGAAGGGCCAATCAAGGCGACCTTGTCGCCTGCCTCGATCTTGAAGTCCACGTCGCGGAGTATCCACGGCTCGGCGTCGCCGTAGCGGAAGCTGACCTTGCGCGCCTCGATCTCGCCCGACAAGTCGCGGCCTGTCATCAACGGGGAGTCCACGCCTTTTTCCGGGTCGGCATATATGATGTCTGCAAGGCGTTCGAGGTGCAGCCCAACCGTGCGAAACGAGAAGAAGAGCCCGATCAGGGAGGAGATGCGCCCAGAAAATTGTCCCTTATAGCTCTGGAAGGCAAAGAACATACCGAGCGTCAACTCGCCGTTGATAACAAGCATGGCACCCAGATAGTAGATACCGAGTTCCAGCAGACCAAACACGACGCTGTTGCCTGCACCGGACACAATACCGAAGCGATGCAGGCGCAGCCCTACGTTTACACTATCCGCGTAAGAGTTCTGCCAATGGGCATGACGCTCCTGCTCGCGCCCGAAGATCTTGATGGCGCGCGCGCCGCGAATTGTTTCCAGCGAGATCGTTTCAAGGTCCGCGCTTTTCTGGATCTGCTCTTCCTGTAGCCTCAGCTCGTATGGGAACGACGCCAGTTGCACGAGAAATGACAGCAGGATGACGCCAAGCACCACGCCTGTCAGCATTGGCGAATAGAGAAACATCACCACCAATGTGACCACGGCCATAAGCCCGTCGAGGAGCACCGTCACAAAGCTTTGGGTGAAAAGGTCCTGCACGGGCTTAAGACTGCCCATCCGGCTCATGATGTCGCCGATATGACGCTTTTCGAAGAACTCGGACTCCAGCCGCATGACGTGGCGCAGCATGTTGGAGCGCATCTGGTAATTCAGCAGCGTCCCGAAATACATGCTGATCCAAGACCGCAGCGTCTCGATTGCCGTTTGCACGATCAGCAGCAGCGCGAAGCCGAGTATGACAACCTTCAGAAACGCCGCGTCCCCCTTGGCGATCGCCTCGTCCACCACAAGCTGGTTCACGAGCGGCGACACGACCGCGAACACTTGTAGCACAAGCGTGATGCCGATGATCTGCAGAATGACCGGCACGAACCCGCTCATGCGGTTCCACAGGTCGAGGATGCGGACGCGCTCCTTGTCCTCCTTTTTCGCGAAGTCTGGGGTCGGCGTCAGTTCGAGCGCGACACCGGTGAAGTGCTTGGAAACTTCCGCGAGCGGCAGTGTACGCTTGCCACGGGCAGGGTCGTGGATGACGACTTTGTTGCCGCTCACCTTCTTCAGCACGACAAAGTGGTTGAGGTCCCAATGCAGGATGCAGGGCGTGCGGAGCTTTGCGAGTTCGTCCAGCTCGCAGCGAAGCGCGCGGGCCGACAGCTCCATGCGGTCGGCAATCGCAGCCAGGCCGCGCAGGTCCACGCCCTTGATGGAGACCGAAAAGCGGCGGCGAAGTTCGGTCAGCGACGTCGCATAGCCGTAATAGCCCGCCACCATGGCAAGGCAGGCAAGACCACACTCGGCAGCCTCGGCTTGCAAAATAAGAGGAAGGCGGGAGCGACCGGACAACCGGATTTTGTCGAAACCCGGAATGTCGGCTGCGGCGTCCATACCGCGCTTGCCGCTCACGCCATCCGCCCGGAAAGCGCAAGCCTACCTACATCGGAGCACTCAGGTGCCGAAAGCAATGTCGTGTTGCAGCCCATCAAGGGTAGCGATGCCACAATCGTGGATTCAAGAGAACGGGAAAATGTGAGAAGCCCATGTCTGGATTGACAGCCGAAGCATGGGCCTCCCACAGCCAACAGGCAAAGCTGCATGTAGGAGTGGAGCGTGCGTTAGGCAACCGTGCAGTTACGACCTGAGTCTTGCGACACACCTATTGCTCCGCGACATCTGTTTTCAGACGTGTCCATCAAACCACGGTTTGTCGGACAAGCGTTCTCGCGCCACCTGTGTAGTCTTTCACTTCCGGCTGCGCGGTTTCTCTCACTTTTTCCGGCTCACTGTTACGCCTCGATTGGCGAGTGTGTCCAGCTGGCTTGGCGAGAGGTGAGGTCCAGCCTTAGAAGGAATGACCAGCCTGTCTCTCCGGCGCAGATCGTCCAAAAGCTGCTCCCATGCCACGCTACTTTCGAGGTAACGGTGAACGATCTCGATGCGCACTATCCCGCACCCTGCGGCGTGTAGCTCCATCCGGGTAAGCTCTGGGTTCGGGTCTTCCAGCTCGACACGGGCATATCCGAACGTCCTGCACCGGCGTCGCTTCATGCCGCCTACTCCGTGGCTTGGCCGATGATGAGCACGGACGCCGCCGCGTCCACCACATCCTCTGTCACAAGCGACAGGTGATTGATCCGCACGATGCGCTCGATCTGGAGAAACAGGCGTTGCACGAGCCTGAAGTTGCCGCGCGTCAGGCGGGCAATCGCGGCGACGGCCTGCGTGTCGGAATAGCTGTCCGGGTCGAATCCTAGTTTGAGGCGCTTCCAGTGCCGCCCGACCACGAACTTCAGCTCGTCGGTCGAGAGCGGACTGTAGCGGTGCGAGAAACCTGTTCGCGAGTAGAGTTGCGGGTGACGCGACATCGTGCGCTCCATTCCCGGCATACCGATCAGCACCATGCCGACATCACTGGCGTCGAACATGGAGCGCAGCCATTCCAGCAGGCTGATGGATAGACGTTCGGCTTCATCTATGATGAGCATCTCTACATGGGCGAGCGGCGTCCGTGGCGCACGGTCGCGCGTGTCCATGCCCTGATAGATGACCGTATCGACCAATTCGTGTGTGTGCTTGAACCGGCGTTTGAAGTCCGTGACCCGTTCGCCCGCAACGGGCGTAAATAGCATGGTCCGATTTCGGGCCGCGCGTTTGAGTGTCGGCGCGTTGCTTTCCTGCTGCCAGCCGCCGGTCGCCATGCAATCGGCAAGGCTATCCCAATCCGCAACCTTGCGGGCAGAGCGCGTCTTTCCGACACCTGCGGGACCGTGGCAGAGGCCAATCGTGCGGTGACGGCGCACGGTTTGCACGAACTCGTTGAACCGCCGGTGTTCGTTGGTGGAGACGAACATCCCTTCGGCCGAGCGACGGCCGGGCGGGATGATGCCGACTTGGCTTGCTGCGGCTTCACGGTCGAGCTTTTCCGTGAAGCGGGCGCGTGCCTTCCATTGTTCTTCCAGGTCGGCTTTCTGTTGAGGCGAGAGCACGTCATCCAGAGAGTGGCCTGACTTGGTGGCGGAGTCGGTCATGATTGCAGATCCTCCTCATAGAGCGCGAGGCGACGCTTGAGCCTTCGCTGCGTGTCTGGTTCGGGCTGCCAGTCGTTCGCGCGTAGTTTGCGGTAGGACGCCGCTTCGCCGGAGAGCTTGCGCCGTTGCCGGTCCCGCGCCGCCTTGATCTCCGGCAGGCCGACACCTCCGCCCGATGTGTCGTGCGACACGGCCCGGCACAGATAAGCGCCTTCGTGAAACACTCGCACGTCGGACAGGTCGCGCGGGTCGAACCGCAACACGACGGACTGGCCTACAAAAGGCGCGAGCGTCGGGGACATATATCGCCGCGTCTTGAAGTGGATGCCGTCGCGACGGACGACGCGCGGACGCGCCACCTGGACGAGAAGCGTATTCAAGTCTTCGAGTGAGTCCGGCAGGCGCGGGATCCAGCCGTCCGCGCGCCAAGCCGCATTGGGCGAGCGGCCAAGGGAGGAATGGTCACGGTCGTTATAGCCGCGCACCCACTCCGCGAAGATGGTCTCGAAGTCAGCGATCGACAGTCTGCGCCCCTTGGGCAGTCTCCCCGTGTCGCCGGCATAGCCGGGTGTCTCGCTCAGCAGTTCCTCGCGCACGGTCCTGAAAAACCGCTCCACCTTGCCGCGCCCTTGCGGTCGGCCGACCGCCGAGAAGATTGGGCGGATACGCAGGTCCGCACATGCGGCTGCAAGGTGCTTGGATGTGTAGTCCGTGCCGTGATCGACGTAGAGAATGTCGGGCAAGCCGCAGGCGGGCATGGCCGGATCGTTGCGACCCCATATCGCGTCCCGAAGCGCGAGCGAGGTGTGAAGCGCGGAGGGCGCACCAAAGAACAGTCTCGCTCCAGCGATCGCGCGGGAGTGGTCGTCCATGACAACGGTGAGCCAAGGGCGCGCGGCCTGTCCGGTCGGGTCGTCCACCCAGACTTTCAGGAGGCAATGGTCGGACTGCCAAATTGCGTTCGGCGCGTCGGCCTGCTGTATGTGAACCAGCTCGAAACGGTCGCGGTAGGCTCCCGCCCCGTCGAGCGCGAGCGTGGAAAGCGCGGGGTCGATGTCGCGGATGATCCGGTATGTCGTTGCGTAGGACGGAACCGCGTGGCCGTCTCGCTCGCATATAGCTGTTGTCTTTCGATGCACGGCGGCAGCGGACAGACGCGGCTTGCCAAGAGCGAGCCCTGTTATGATCGACACGACTTGCGCGTCGATGCGCGGCCCACGCTTCGGAGATCGCTTGTCCGTCAAGGCGACCAGTCCCCCGTCGAGGTATCGCTTGCGCCAGCCGAACAGTGTCCGGGGAGCCAAGCCGATCGCACGTGCGCACTCGGCCATGGCGACATCATCATATAGGTTGGGCGCAATCGCCTCGAACCGGCGCAGCGCTTCGTCGCGGGCCGCGTTGGGCAGTCCGGCAAGTGTGTCCGATAGGGGTTCGTTATGCGGACGCTCAGGCATGGGGTCGCTCCTCGAAATAAAAGCCCAGCCCGATGTGTCTCATATACCCCGAACGATTTGATTCTCACTCAAGGGACGGCTATCGTTACACCATGAACGCGACAGCAAAGCAAATCACGTCCCAAGCCGGTCCCGGCGCGCGCGTCGGATACGCCCGGTGCTCGACCGACAAGCAGGACCTGCTCGCGCAGCGCAAAGCGCTCCACGCCCTCGGCGTGGGCGAAGACGTCGTTTACACGGATCATGGCCTGACGGGCCGCAACCGAAAGCGCCCCGGTCTCGACCAGGCGCTCGCGGCTGTTCGCAAGGGTGACACACTCGTCGTCGCCAAGCTCGACCGGCTTGCGCGGTCAGTGCCGGATGCCCGCTCGATTGCCGATGAGCTGAAAGGCAAGGGCGTAAAGCTACAGATCGGGGCGTCGGTCCACGACCCGGACGACCCCATGGGCAAGATGTTCTTCAATATCCTCGCAACCTTCGCGGAGTTTGAGTCCGACCTGATACGGATGCGCACCAAGGAAGGCATGGCGGTGGCGCGCGCCAAGGGGAAGCTACGTGGTCGCCAGCCTAAGCTATCGGAAAAGCAGGCCCGCGAAATGCGCAAGATGCACGACACGGGCGACTACTCGAAAGCGGACTTAGCCGAGCTGTTCTCGGTTTCGCGACCGACAGTGTATCGAACGCTTAAAAGACATTAAAAACTGGGAGCTTTGGCAAGCTGACTCGTTGTCCATCTATAGTCTATCGTACCCACATCAATCAAGCGGCGGCATTCGCTCACCATCACAGAACATACCATCGTTTGAGAAGGCTATCCCGGTACGTCCATTGTTGGATGTCGAGAATAGAAAGGTCTTTCCATCACTTTTGAGGATCAACGTTTCATCAGGATCCATTAGACAAAAATATCCCTCTTGCGGTCCCGAGCACCCTATGCCGATTGAAGGCATGAAAACCTCAACTCCACCGCGAGAAAACGCCATGTCCATCTGTGAGATATCGACCGCGCCATCTAATTCCTCGACGAAGCACTCGCTAGTTACCGATGGTAACCGTTCAGTACCAGGCTCTTGTTCTGCAAGATTGCGAAGATCATTTCGAGTAGGAGTTGGCTTCGTGATTCTATCTTCGTCCTGTCTTGCCATCGATGATGGATCTTGATCGACACCTAGAGTAGGACTGTCTCTGCCGTCACTGCAGGCGGTAAGCAAAACGACGCATGTTATGAGCCTAATCAAGATTCTGCTCTTTCTGACGCTTCCGTAGCTCTTTCAAAGCCTTCTTTTCGGACTTTGAAAGTTTCTGCTTTACCTTCTCGCTCCGAGCAACCGCGATAAAGTTATCGAGATTTGCCTCGGAACGACACTTACTTGCTTTACCTTTCATATCACGAAGATCTGAGCTGACTGGCTCTACTTCTGATGCATCAGTGCCAGCTTCACGCGCTTTCGACACTCGCTCCATCGCCATCTCATCCATCTTTCGATACAGGTCTGCCTCAGTCTCAATACTTATACCTTCCTCAGAAAGACATTGCTTCCATAAACCCCTTGCCTGTTTGACTTGCGGGTCGTCCTCTGCGTCTAAGATTGCAAGCTTAGCCTGTTTCTTGAATTTTCGTTTGACTTCGAAGCTGTCCACGATCTCCCGCTCCGCCTGACTCACGCAACTGTTCCCAGTTTCCAGCTCATTGCCCGACGGATTATCTGGAGTGAACCCATATAGAGCATCGAAGTATGCTTCGAACTCGGACTTGCTCAAAGTCTCGATATACTCGGCATTTTTGTCGGATTTTGGCTTTGGGCTCTTCCCCTTCGAAATCCGCTTAGCCGCCTTCAAGTTGAGTGATCTTGGAAAGTACTTGAACCCTTTCGACTTCATGCATTTTGAAATTATTTTCTGTTTCGCCCGCTCTTCTTTTTCAAAAGCTTTGAAGTCGATCTCGCTCATCGGACTAAGGATAGCATCAATGTCAGCTTGTTCGATATCTTGAGCGAGTGCGGAGCTGGCTGACAGCAAAATAGTAGCGGCCAGCAAAGACTTTGCAATGTTTAGGCGTCTGGTCATCTTACTCTCCAAGTTATCGTGGATAATTGAGTTGCCGGTCAACCGCTTGACCAATGGAATCCTGCCAGTTGCTTGCGACAAGAAAGTCGATCCCTGGATTCCATACGTGGAACTCGGACTCGAGATAAGCCATCGGTATGTTTGTTACCTCCCTGACCTCATAGAATGCATTGTTTGCGTTGAAGAGGTTGTCCCTCGCACCAGGAGAATATGGCCCTACTGAGTCATTAAGATGTCGCGAGAGAGACGCGGCTGCAGGCAAATTTGGATTGTGATATACCCGAGTACCCATCGAATTGGCAAACGGCACATTGGAACACTGCGCGGCGGTAGGATTGGAAACCTGCTGGCTCAATGCATTACTGTGCATAGTGATATAAACGTCTGGCTGTACCAATCTAGACATTCGCACGTTCTCGGCAAAACCAATGAGATCATACCGCCCTTGCTGAGCCCAGTGATCGACTGCCTGCGAAGGATACTTCCCGTATGGGACCGCTGTAGGATGATATGCGACATATGTCATGTAGCCGCGCGAAGCCAAATCGAACGCATATGACCGATCCATGTTATCAGCAGCATTGATTGCGTTGTAGATGTTCATCCAGTTCTCATTCTCGTCGCGGCACTCACCACGCTCGCCAGCATCGGCGTGGGTGGGTGCGCTTAAGAAAACTGTCTCACCGTTCCATGCTCGATCAGGAAAAGCCCACCACAGTTCGTTCTCCCCTGACACTGTAGATGGGACGGTCTGCGCGAAACCTGTGCTCGATAGAAGCAAAGAAGCCAACGCCGCTAATGCGGCTGTTGTTGTTTTTGCGGACTTCATAAAGTTCTCCCGTTTGATAGGTCTATAGCGTGCCGAAGAGGAAAACGTTCCTAAATTGTCAAGGTTGAGGCCTTTTCTATAGCATGTAGAGACGCATTAGACTTTGATAGATAGTGCGAAGAGCCTAGTGAAAGACTACACGTGTGCATCTAGAAATTTGAATTGCATCGCGCTGACTGTGAGCTGAGCAAGGTCGCAAACTGCATGGCTAAGCGGTCGTATTTTATGCCGGAACTTGTCATCATTGGGACTGATGGCGAGCGCCAGCTCATTGGACTTCTCTTTCGGGGGCTAATTCATGAGCGAATAGGCGGTTGGGCCATCGTTAATCATTCCCTCGGCTTGCATCGGAGGCGTTTTCCCCTCACACGCTAACGCGGAGGCACTCTTGATTTTTTATGACGAAATGCTGGCGGGCGATGAACCGCGCGCACCCTATGCGACCTATCACGATTGGTATTTACGTCAGGAACCCAAGCGACTGCGCCGCAAGATCCGAGAGGCCGAAGCGCTGTTTCGGCGCACTGGGATTACATTCAATGTCTACGGCGCCCGCGATGCGGATGAACGGTTGATCCCTTTCGATATCGTGCCACGTATCATCGGCGCGGATCAGTGGGCGCGGCTGACGCGGGGGATCGACCAGCGAGTTCGCGCCATCAATGCCTTCCTTCACGACATCTATCACGATCGGGAAATCCTGAAGGCCGGGGTCGTGCCGCGCGCCCTGATCGAAAATAATGCGGCCTATCTGCCGCAGATGATCGGCGTCACACCGCCCGGCGGGGTCTACACCCACATTGTCGGCGTCGACTTGGTGAGAACGGGCGAGGACGATTTCTTCGTGCTGGAGGACAATGCGCGCACCCCGTCCGGTGTCTCCTACATGCTGGAAAACCGCGAGACGATGATCCACATGTTCCCGGAGCTGTTTACGGCCAACCGGGTGCAGCGCGTCTCGGATTATCCCGCCATGCTGCGCACATCGCTCGAAGCCTGCGCGCCGCCCGCCTGCAAGGGCAAGCCCGTCATCGGCGTTCTGACGCCAGGCAGCCTAAACTCGGCTTTTTTCGAGCATGCGTTCCTGGCCGAAGGCATGGGCGCGGAGCTGGTGGAGGGACACGATATCCAGGTCGAGAATGGCCGCGTCTGCATGCGCACGACGCAAGGCTACAAACCCATCGACGTTCTCTACCGCCGGGTCGATGACGACTATCTCGATCCGCTGAACTTCAGGCCGGATTCGCTGCTGGGTATTCCCGGTGTCTTCGATATCTACCGTGCGGGCGGTATTACGCTGGCCAATGCGCCGGGCGCGGGCATTGCCGACGACAAGGCGATCTACTCCTACATGCCCGACATCGTGCGTTTTTATACGGGCAGCGCGCCGCTGCTGGCCAATGTGCAGACCTGGCGTTGCGGCGAGGCGGACGCGCTCGCCTATGTTCTGGACAATCTGGCGGAGCTCGTCGTCAAGGAAGTCCACGGCTCTGGCGGCTACGGAATGCTGGTCGGTCCGGCCGCGACCAAGGCCGAGGTCGAACGCTTTCGCAAAATTCTTATGGACGATCCGTCCAACTATATCGCGCAGCCGACATTGGCGCTGTCCACGACACCGATCCTCAGCAAGTCGGGGCTGGAGCCGCGTCATGTCGATCTGCGGCCCTTCGTGCTGGTCAGCCCGGACCGAATCGTCACGCCTCCTGGCGGGCTGACGCGCGTCGCCATGAAAGAAGGCTCGCTCGTCGTGAACTCGTCACAAGGAGGCGGCACCAAGGACACTTGGGTGCTGGAGGACTGATGCTCGGCAAAACTGCAGGCTCGCTCTATTGGATGTTCCGCTATTTGGAGCGGTGCGAGAATACGGCCCGCATCGTCGAGGCGGGTTTTTACATCGCGCTGACGCGCGGCCGCTCGGCGTCCGATGAATTGGCGTCGATCATGCGCTCGGCAGGGGTCGAGGCGAAATATCTGGAAACCCACCAAACCGTCGACGGTGCCAAGGTCATCGACTTCATGCTGCGCGACCGCGACAATCCGGTGTCCGTGCGCTCGGTCATCGACCGCGCGCGGTCCAATGCCCGCACAGCGCGAACCGCGCTGACCCGCGAAGTTTGGGAAGCCGTCAACGAAGCATGGATGGTCGTGACGGGCGCGCTCAAAACGCCTGTCGGCGATGCGGATGTTCCGGCACTTTTGGGCGAAATCAAGCGGCAAACGGCGCTGGTGCGGGGCGCGCTGGAAGGCACCATGCTGCGCAACGATATTTTCGATTTCTGCCAACTGGGCCTGCATGTGGAGCGCGCCGACGCGACCGCACGCATTCTGGACGTGAAATATCATGTTCTGCTGCCGTCCGTGTCGCGGGTCGGGGGCTCGCTCGACAATGTGCAGTGGGAAACGATCCTGCGCTGTGTCTCGGCTCAGCGCTCCTATGGCTGGGTCACGCGCGAAGCGCCCGGCGCGCGCGACATTGCCGATTTCCTCATCCTTAACACCGCCATGCCGCGCAGCCTCGCCTTCTGTCAGGCGCGCATCGCCTATGCGCTGATCAGCCTGAATGACGCCTACGGCACGACGCATGAAAGCACGCGGCATTGCGCGCGAATTCGCGAAAGGCTCGTGCCTGGCTCTATCGACGCAATCTTCAAGAGTGGCCTGCACGAATTCATCTCCGATTTTCTCGCCCGCAATCAAGCGCTCGGAAGCCGGATCGAACAGGATTACAGGTTCTTCGCATGAGCCAAACGCTGAATATTCGCCACGTTACGCGCTACAATTACGACGACGCGCCCGCCTATGGCCTGCAACAGCTTCGCTTGTCCCCGCTGGACGGCCCTTCGCAGCGTGTGATCGATTGGGACGTTTCGGTCGAGGGCGGAACGGTGCAATCGGTCAGTACGGATGAACACGGCAATCGCGTCCATCTGGTTCGATTGGGCAGCGACGGAGACAGCCTGATCGTGACGAGCGCGGGCATGGTCGAAGTGGGCGATGTAAACGGCGTCATCGGCCCCCATACTGATGTCGCGCCGCTCTGGCTTTATTTGCGAAACACGCCCCTGACCGAAGCCAGCCTAGGCCTATCAAAACTGCTTGAAGACTTGCAGGACGGCGACGCGCCGTCCCGCTTACACAACCTATCAAGACGCATAAGGGATCGAGTGGCCTACACGGTCGGCGCGACTACAGCTGAGACGACGGCGGACGGCGCGCTGCAATTGGGCCAGGGCGTGTGCCAAGATCACAGCCACATCTTCATCGCGGCGGCCCGCGCCCTCGGACATCCTGCGCGCTATGTCAGCGGCTATCTGTCCATGGACGACCGGGTCGATCAGGACGCGACCCATGCCTGGGCGGAAGCCCACGTCGACGGGCTCGGCTGGGTCGGCTTTGACATATCTAACGGCCATTCTCCCGACACGCGCTATGTGCGAATCGCGACCGCGCTCGACTATGCGGGGGCGGCACCCATTTCAGGCTCGCTTCGCGGCGGAACGAATGAGCAGATCGCTGTGGAACTGCGCGTGGCGCAGGGCGTTTCGCAGTCTATACAACAATAAGTACGGCAAGCGGCCGTCTTGGAAAGCATATCATGACCTATTGCGTCGGCTTACGTCTGGAACGCGGCCTCGTCTTTATGTCGGACACGCGCACCAATGCGGGCGTGGACGATTTCTCGACCGTCACCAAACTGCATAGCTGGGAAGTTCCCGGTGAGCGCTCCATCGTGCTCATGACGGCGGGTAATCTCGCCACGACGCAAGCGCTGGTGAGTCTGCTCAACGAACGTACGCTCGCCCCGGACGACCGCGATATCTCGCTGATGTCGGTGCCGACCATGTTCCAAGCCGCACGATTGATCGGACGCACGCTGCGGGAAGTCATCGCGGAAAATGCCAATACCGGGCCTAGCCAATCCGATACGTTCAATGCCACGCTGATCTTGGGCGGGCAGATCGCGGGCATGCCGCCGCGGCTCTTCATGATCTATCCCGAAGGCAACTTCATCGAGGCGCAGGACGACACGCCCTTCTTCCAGATCGGGGAGACCAAATATGGTCGTCCGATCCTCGTACGCGCGCAAGGCCGTGATATGAGCTTCGAGGAGGCGGTGCGCCTGCTGCTCGTGTCTTTTGATAGCACGATCAAGGCCAACCTATCGGTCGGACTGCCGCTCGACGTTTGCACGCTGGAAACCGATGTGATGCAAATTACCGGTCGACAGCGCATCCGACGCGACGACCCCTATTTCCACGGTATCTCGAAAAAGTGGGGAGAGGCTCTTGGCAGAGCTCTGGATGAGCTTCCCGACTTTACCTTCACGGCAAGCACTGAGAAAACCTAATTTCGTCTAACGCCATCGGTTACGCTAAGCAGAGACCCCACGTTCGGCCACGTATCCAGAATTTTGAGACTTATCGGTACTGTCCATCAAACCACCGTTTTCCGGACAAGAGCTTTGCTATCTTGACGGACCAGCCCGTCCCGTAACATCCCAGCTGATACCTCCTGATGAAACTTTGCCGATGAGCGACTTGCCAAGCCTTCGTTCCATGACGGGACGCCATGGCACGAGCGTGAAATCGCGAGCTCGCTCAATGACGGCAAACTTTCCACTCGGTCGTTCCATGGCCATCTTATAAACGCCCTCGACGCGCTTTGCTTGGCCTAGCGGAACATATAGCCTGTCGGTAATACCCGAAGTCTTTGCAGCGTCCGTCAGATCGATGCTCTCTAATTTCTTCAGAGCGCCAGGCGGTAAACGCCCTGCGTTTCCGACGTCTATTCCAAGCTCTCGGAGAGCCTTCGCTCGCTCGGAGAAAGCCTTTTCGAAGACGGGCGAGCGTTCCCCTCCCACAATCGATGTATTGCCAGCAGAAGATCGGTCCAGCCAAGTCACGCCGCGCGCTTGCCGCATCTCCTTAAGCGTTTGTCGGCTGTCACGCGATACCGGAGTAGGCAGACGCTTTGCGCGCTCGGCCTCATACTGCGTGACCCTTTCAATGTAATTGCCCGGCACCCGCCATGACCCATCTCGATTGCGAGAGACAAGACCCTTACGGCGCAAGGCTTCCAACCGACGCACGTGAGCCTGCGCATACGCAGGTGAAACCCGTCCGCTGCTGGTTGCGTGCCGGGCTTCGCTGTAGATGCCATTATGCGCGTCCGCATAGGCGACGATGGAACGATCTATTTTTCGCGGTCTGATGTGGTGCGGAGTGAAGGTCACGACCTGGCCTTTTCGCAAGGTCTCGAACGTCTCGTCGTCAGCAACCTTTGTGTAGAGCGTTTGACCGTCCACAGCTTCAATGACGATAAACCCGCCCGGCTGTGTGTCATTGGGTCTTCCGAAATGCCGAACCATGCCTGTTACAGACTTTGCTCCAAGACGATTAGGGTCGAACCTGTTGCGTTCCGTCACCCAGCGCTTCGCATTTGCCGCGCCGTCTTCGATGCCGCGTCTCTCCATAGATCGATGGATGGCACGAACCATATCTTCGCGCTCGGCGATCCCGCGCAGCGTGTCTCCAAAGTTTTCGGACACGGACCAACGCCCAGAACCTTGGCGTTCCGCCAGCCCCATCGATGCCAAGACCTCAAGCCGTCGGACTTGCAATTGCCGATGCCATACCCGGCTGTTCGGCACCGCGCCGCGCATGTCGATCACCCCATTTTTAAGCTTGTCGTTCAGATCCTTGTCAAGCCGCGTAAAGCCTTGCGTCTGGACTGTGCGCGCCAAGCGGACTCGCCCCTCCATTTGGGAAACTGGGCCAAGCTCAGTGCTAACGAGCTTCTGCGCTCGCTCGCGTAGCGTCTGCGAGATGTAACGACGGGGAATGACAAGGTCTTTGCCGTCATCGCGGACGCCTCGCACGACAACATGAATATGCGGTTGTCCCGTATCGTAATGGTTGGCGGCAACCCAATCCAGCCTAGTCCCGAGGTCACGCTCCATAGTCGACACAAAGTTACGCGTGAAGCCGGACAAGTCCTGCATCTTTGCACTGTCTTCTGGCGAAACGATAAAGCGGAAGTGGTGACGGTCGTCCTTGCATCGGTCAATGAACGCCTTGGCCGGATGGTGGCCGCTTCCGCGCTCGTCTAAATTATCCACCTTCGGCTCGGGATTTGAACTTGCGATTAAGTCAGCATCGGCCTCAACACCTTTCCCATAGAGCTTCGCCCGCGCCCCGCCCTCGTCCGCGCCGTCTCGGCCGATGTAGTCGAGGTGTTTTCGCAGAGCCCCTCTTCCTCCATTTGCCATGCGCTTGATCGAAGCCTTGACCACGACTCTTCGATGGAAGGTCATTTGCCTTGTCGATCGTCCGCTTTGCCGATTGGAAGGTGTTCGCGATCCGCCACGCTTCGCAGCCTTCTCCAATCCATTCATGAACTGCGTCACTCGACGCGCTCCTGATCGTGAGCGAGTGCGGCCAAGCCTCACCTCGAAACGATCCTCTTCGCCTTTAGGCATAAGAAGCTCTCATAAGCCAGAATGCGGTTGGATTCCCGTGGGGACCTCCCGCGAACACCCATAAGGGCTGACAGAATCGAAGTCTGGGAGGCCTCCCTTCCACCCTTGGGACCCTCCCAAAAACGATGTGCAGACAAAGGTCTAACCCACGGTTGGGCCTCCCCCTCTTTATCTCGCCTTCCGCACCTTTCACCCGCGCCCTGCCTTCCGACCCAATCCCATGCGCTCCGAGCGACCGCGCAGTCGCCCCAGATACTCCACGCGACCAAGGATTTGCTCCCGCCGAACGGGACCAAAATACCGGCTATCGAAAGAGGTCTGCACATCGGTTGAGACGAGAAAGACTTCGTCTTTCGAGAGCGTGTAGCAGCCTTGCCTCGATGGGAGCGGACGCCCCATCGAGTCCTGTGCAAGAACGGATAGAGGCTCGCGCCCGGCAATCTCGACTACGCCATTCCGGTGGCAAACTGTCTCTCCAGTCGTTGCCCAGACTGTCTTTATGAGTGGGATACCGGACGGCAGATACTGCCGTTCGACGGCAAGCGACGCGGCGTCCGCTGGCGCATAGGCGGCAACAAAGTTATCGCGCCCGACCGCTTGGTAAGGGTGCAGTCTATACCACCCGACAGGCGCACTATCGCTCGGATTGTAGATCAATCTTGGGACGCTTGGACTAGCAATCTGATACAGAGTCGCGCCGCATAAAGCTGCGACAGAAAGCGGAACCAAGGCTCGGATCAGCATGCCCAGTCCTCAACGATTGGCCCTAAAGACTGCGCTTGGTGATTGGCCAAATGGAGCGCGCGCCAGCGGCGCTCCGGTAACTGTTCAGGCGGAATTTCAACTGCGCGCATGGCATCGATCGCCTCGAAGAGACGTTTAACGCGGGTCTTGCCGATAGTCCGTGACCAGACATCCAAGCCTGGATGGATGCCGTCGACGCGCGTGATTGGACCGACATGAGTCGCCTGTCCGACAGTAATGGACCAAGCCTGTGTGCCGTAGCGATTGGCAAGCCAGCGCTCATATCCAAATACGCTGCCGGGCCTTAAAACCGCCAGCCTGCGCTGCCAATCCAATCGGACATAGCGTTCGATACTTCCGAAAAGGATGCGGTGATTGATACGGTTCTTACGGTGGTGGATCTCCGCAACCGTATAGGCGCTACTGGTCATTATCGGCGCGGTCATTGGCCGGAGCGAGCGTTTCACCGACGTGCTGCGAGCGAGACCAGAGGTCGAGATCGTCGCGGTGATAGAGGACCTTCGCGCCGTGTTTGCGGAACGTCGGTCCCTCATGGCGCCAGCGCATGGCATCCAGTGTCGAGACTTTCATCCGTAGATATTCCGCCGTTTCCTCGACCGTCAAAAACGGGCTTTCAGCAGGTTTTACCATCATCTTTCCTTTCATCGTGAACCATCGGCAGAAGCCGATGGGAGCTTATGAAAGGACTATATTCCTAGTTTTGGGGATGGCGGAAGTATCGGAATTGGGATTCACGATTCCGATACCCCTAGAATGTCGCACGTCGCAGATAGTCGCGATACCCATCTCGAACAAAGGCACGACCGCGATCGCGCGCACGCACGGCATGGTTCTTCAGCGAGCGGTTGAACGCCCATTCGGTCTCGACCCTCTCTTTACCAAACAATGCAACGGCAATATCTTTTAGACTTCCTTTTCGTCCCCCTTCACCGGAATAGACGTCCCAAGCGAGCAACCCCTCCATAAGTTTTTCGCGATTGGGCGGACGCTTTGCAGGTGCGGGGAAACCATCGTCAGACCGATGGAGTGAGAAGAGCTGCTCCGCACTGACAATGCGTTCCGGGAATGCATCTGTCCCGGTCAATCGGACTTCGATAC
>ENA-ORXU01001194-ORXU01001194.1-marine-metagenome-genome-assembly--contig:-NODE-1194-length-23080-cov-3.792244_pt1 | contig 23080 bp, 19 predicted proteins | sample MGYA00237869_ERZ511484 | MGnify/ENA metagenome assembly ERZ511484
TTTGAAGTTATAGATAATCATATAAGGTGGATTGCTGAACTAGAATACATTGAAATAAATTCTTTCATGATGAAAGTAATGATTAAGTTGATGCCAGGCATGTTTCGAAAACAAACTCAGAAGTGGATGGATCAATTCAAAGTATTCGTAGAAAAGAACAATTGAAAAAACTAAGGGAAGATTTGAACGAGACCGATAAGAATTACCCTCATATTCAAAAGGTTATCGATACGCATTGGGATGATAAGTATTAATAACTGTATTGCCATGTTGTAGAACATTTGCAAAAGCCACCATGAAATTGATTCTAAAAATACTCAAGTGGATAGGTAAATTATTTATAGGGATTCTAATACTACTAATAGTATCAGGAGCATGCTTCCGATTATTTAGCTCAAAACCAGTCCCGCCCGGAAAATTAATTGACGTCAATGGAACTAAACTTCATATAAGAGCAGAAGGTCAAAAAAATGACCTGCCAACACTTGTTCTTGAAGCAGGTGCAGGCGGCGATACCGAAGGATTTCATTGGATTGCCGAAGGTTTGAAAAAAAATATGAGGGTTGTGCGTTATGATCGAGAAGGAAATAGGTATAGCGAGGCAAGCAAAGACAGTTTAACATCAGAGTATTATGCCCATCAGTTACATAAATTACTTGAAAAAAGTGGTGAAAATCGCCTTACATATTAGTAGGTCACTCTATGGGTGGTCCTTACAATCGAATATTCAGAGACCTATATCCGAATGACGTAAAAGGACTTGTTTTCCTCGATTCGAGTCATCCTGAACAAGAGGAACGATTGGCACCGTCAGACTTCCCCAAAAAAGTAGTTGCTTATAAACTTCTTTCAATAGTTGCTGATACGGGAATAATGGGACTTTATAATAAAATAATTGGTGTAAAATTATCGAAAGACCTACCTAAAGATTGCCAAACCCGTGAACGTTATCTTTATTTTTACTCTGGGAAGGTTATTCGTAGAATGATAAAAGAAAGTAATTTTATCGACAATATTCTTTTACGAGCAGGTCAAACCAGCAGTTTAGATTCTTTACCTGTTTTGGTTTTTACCGCAACTAAACAGTATAAGGAATGGCAAAAAGAAAAATATAGAAATAAGGGTATTGATCCCGATAGAGAATTACAATTATGGTTCGAAATGCAACAAGAACTGAAAGAACTATCTACAAATGGGAAACAATTTGATATTGATGGAAGTCATAGCTCCATAATCACAAAAAAAGAAAATGCTGAAATAATTAATAAAGAAATACTCTTAATGGCACAAAAAAATAAAAAAAAATCTTAAATAAACGCTATACAACAATGGATCTTATTGCCAAGCTTCCTAACGTCAGCTGCGAAAACATACCTGAGGTCCTTGAGTGCAGTTGAAACGTTTCGCGGTAAAATGGTTTTCGACTACGCTTAAACCGACAATGCTACAATTGAAAAATTTTCTCCAGTTCAATCCATTTTTCACCATCCTTCGCCCAAGGAAGCCCTTGTTGGTATTTCCACATCAACTTTTCCCATTCCTGAACTTTGGGATTGTTGGCATCCATTTCGGCTTTCTTTTTGGGGTCGAAGGTTTCGTCTACTTCCATTATCATGAACATACGATTTCCCGTGAGGTAAATCTGCATATCCGTGATTCCGGCATCCCTGATACTCTTAGGAATTTCGGGCCATGCGTTGCCTTCTGCATGATGATTTTTATACACGGCAATCAGTTTCGGATCGTCTTTTAAATCACAAGAGAAGCAATACCTTTTTGTTTTTGACATATTCTAGTGATTAGTGTTTTTGTGATATACCCGATACACGGTTCTTCCATACATGGCGACTACGAACAGACATAGAAATGAAAGAATGAACGAGAAACGTATTTCGGTAGCACCCAAAAAGGTAACATCCTCATAGCCCACTCCGCCAAAATCTAGCATATAACCCTGTAGATAGGGTAGGAGCGCCCCGCCGACAATGGCCATTACGAGAAAGGCCGCACCGAATTTTGCATCTTCGCCCTGGCCTTCAAGTGCAATTCCGTAGATGGTGGGGAACATAATTGACATAAACAGTGAAGTTGCTATTAGTGAATAAATACCTAGCATTCCCGGTAGAAAAATAGCACCGATTAGGGTGAGCATGCCCCCGAAACCAAAAAGCATCAACAGCTTTCCAGAGTCTATTTTGGTCATCAGGGCCGTTCCAATGGTTCTTCCGACCAAAAAAACAATATATCCTGCAAGCCCGTACCAAACAGCGGATTTAGCATCGATACCAAGTGTTTCTGCATATTGGTAAACATAGGTCCAACACATAATTTGGGCACCTACGTAGAATGCTTGGGCGACCACCCCAAAAACGAATTTGGGTTGTTGCCATAGTCTTTTAACGGATTCTGAAAAATTGACTTTTGCCTCCTGATCTTTGTTTTGCGGCATTTTCATTACGGCAATGAGTACTAAGAATACCAAAACGACTAGCCCTAAGATTACATAGGGGTTTCGAATAATCTCCAAATCCGAGGTCCGTATCACACTTTTCGCAGCTTCGGATAGGGTATCGTAAATAGGAGTTCCGTCGGCGGTCGTATCATCTGATTGCAATGCTCCAAGAACAAAATTTTGGGCAATCAACAACCCTAAAATCGAACCCATGGGATTGAACATTTGTGCAAAGTTCAAACGTTGGGTAGCCGTTTCTTCGGCTCCCATTGACAATATATATGGGTTTGAGGTAGTCTCTAAAAAGGCAAGGCCGAAAGTGAGTATGTAGAGCGCAGCCAAGAAGAAACCATAACTTTCGTTTGCCGCTGCCGGATAAAATAGCAAGGCACCTGCCGCATAAAGTGCCAATCCCAGTAATACCCCTTTTTTGTAGGAGTATTTATTTACGAACAAAGCTGCAGGAATTGCCATAGTGAAATAACCGCCGTAAAAAGCCAATTGCACTAAGGATGCTTGGGTATTGGTCAGTTCCAAAACTTTTTGAAATCCTCTTACCATTGGGTTTGTCATATCGTTTGCCAGCCCCCAGAGAGCGAACAGTGATGTAATCAATATAAAGGGTACTATTACTGCTTTTGAAACTACCGGTATTTTTCCATTTTCTGCCATGGTCTAATTCGTTAAGTTGGTTTTTAATCTTCGGTTAAAAGTGATCGATCTAAATGTACATAACCGCCATCGACAAAAATAAACTGACCGGTGGTATGTGATGACCGATCTGAAATCGTAAACAAACAGACGTTCGCGATTTCGTCGGTACTTGTCATACGGTTTTCCAATGGAATTTTTTTCACAATGGATTTTAATTTTTCATCACCGTTGGGTAAAGTCTTGATCCAAGATTCGTACATCGGCGTCCAGCTCTCGGCAATAATAATAGCGTTTGAACGGATTCCGAAAGGCACGAGATCCACCGCCCATTCGCGGGTCAGGCCCAAGACCCCTCCCTTGGCGGCGGCGTAGCCCGAAGTTCTTCCCTGGCCGGTTAGTGCTACTTTAGAGCCTATATTGAGTATGTTGCCTTTAGATTTTTTTAAAAATGGCAACGCATGTTTGACTACCAAAAAATAGCTAACCAAGTTGAGCTTAAGAGAGTTCATGAACGCTTCATAAGTAGCATCAAGTCCGGCCCCATCGTTAAGCCCCACGTTGTTCAGTACAACATCGATGCGTCCGTATTTTTGGGAGATAGCATCGAGGGCGTTTTTGATCTGATCGGGTCGGGTAACATCTGTCTTACAGAAAAGAGCGTCGATTCCTTTTTCCTGAATTTCTCTGACATAGCCGATGCCCCTGTCGTTTCTGTCGATTACCGCAGGAATTGCCCCTTCTTCAACCAACCGTTGTAATATACAGTGACCAATACTACCTTCTTTTCCGGCGGCACCGGTAATTACCACTACTTTTCCCTTTAAGTTTAAGTGCATATTAATTTTAATTTTTTTGTCTTTCCCGCGAAGGCGGGAATCTTTTAATTTTTTTTGTCATTCCCACGCTTGTGCTGAACTCGATTCAGTAAAAGCGGGAATCTTTTGAATATGTTGCCCACTGCGCATTGAAGGGGTTTTGCTTTACTAAACATTTCGACTGCGCTCAATGTGACATTTACAAATTATAAAAAACAACTGCATTTTCGCCCATAATCATTTTTTGGTCTTGAGGACTCAGCTCTGAAATGAAATCAGTGACAATTTTTTTGACCTGCCCATAATTCCCCGCTACCAAACATACTGGCCAATCGGAACCGAACATGGTACGCTCGCTTCCGAAAGCTTCCATGACTAAATGCATATAAGGATGCAGTTGTTCGGCTATCCACGAACTGTAATCGGCCTCCGTAATCATTCCCGATAATTTACAATATACATTTTCTTGTTTTCCGATTTCTTTGATCAATGTCGCCCATCCTTCAAAAAACCCATCTTTTATATAGGGTTTACCAATATGATCAATCACAAATTTTTGATGGGGAAATCGCTTTACAAACTCCAATACGGCCCCAAGTTGATGTGGGAATACCAGAATATCATAAGTGAAATCATATTTTTCCAGATAAGCAATACCGTTCAAAAAATCATCACGTAGTAGAAAGTTATGATCGGCCTCACCCTGTACCACATGCCGCCAGCCCTTGAGTTTTTGTTGGGAGTGATAACGTTCTAATACCGAATCGATATTTTTGGCGCGTAAATCTACCCAGCCTACTACGCCCTTAATAAATTCATTTTTTTTGGCTAGTTGTAATAAAAAATCTGTCTCTGCCAAAGTTTGGTCCGCTTGTACCGCAATACAGCCATCGACATCGTTCTCAGCATAGACTTTGTTTAAATCAGAAGGCAGAAAATCACGACGGATAGCGGACATACTGTCATCTATCCACGAATGCTTTTCAGGTTCGTAATTCCAAAAATGTTGATGACTATCTATTACCATAGTTGCTCTTTGTACCGATTGCTTCTTTTATAATTTTCTCAATGATTCAATAATCCCGTTCTTTTGTATTTGAAGAATATTCTGGGTAACGCTATCAGGCAACCCAGCGATATGGGTCAAATCTTCTTTCCAGATTCGGGTATTGCCTAAAACGGAATGTACGAAGTCGCTCAAAGCTATTTGTTCGTTATCAACTTTCTTCCAATGCTCTGTAAAGAAATCAAGTACGTTTTGGTCATCTTTCAATGCTATTTCTTCTCCATTGAATTCTCCCTTATAAAATAAGATTAGGGCCGATAATCCAAATACGATTCGCTTTGGAAGTTTTCCTTCCTTATTATAGTAGTCTTTTAGGGTAGGCAATAAGCGCGCAACAAATTTAGAGGTGCTATTTAGTGAAATACTGATCAGTTGATGTTTCAATAGTGGATTGCGAAAACGATCGAGAACGCCACCAACGAATTTCTTTTTCACCTTTTCGGGAAAATCCAATGTTTTTGCAGCTTCGTTCAATAAAAGCGATTCTACAAAACCACTCACATGCGTATTTTCCATGGCTTCTTTTACAAAACGGATACCGGCCAAATAACCCACAGGAACCATTGACGTATGTGCACCATTAAGAATACGAACTTTCATTTCGCGATAAGGGGCAAGGTCATCGACAAACTCGACGTTCATAGCGGTTTTCGCAAAAGGAAGTTCTTTTTGCACAATTTCATTTGCTTGTATTACCCAACTATGGTAATATTCCCCGGCTACCAGCAGCTTGTCTTCAAAGCCTGACGTGGTCTTAATTTCTTCTGCCCGATCCACCGGGTAGCCAGAAACAATACGGTCTACTAGCGTACTACAGAAATAATTTGAGTGGTGAATCCAATCTTTGAAAGCTTTGCCCAATAGCCAATGGTCTGCATACTGTAAAACTGTTTTTCGCAGGGCCGCGCCATTATCTTCAATCAATTCACAGGGCAGCAGTATACAACCCTTGGTAGCGTCACCGTTAAAGTGCTTAAAGCGATGGTTCAGCCAGAACGTCAATTTCGCAGGGAATTCCTTGGGAGGATTATCTTCAAGGCTATCAGCTGCGTTGAATTTTATACCGGCTTCCGTTGTATTGGAAACGATAAAACGCACATCGGGGTTTGTTGCCAACTCCAAATAGCTTTCCCATTCTATATAGGAGTTTATGACTTCTTGCACCGCGGTGACCACGGTTTTTTCGGCAACCAATTCTCCATTTTTAATACCATCTAGAACAACCGTAAAAAGTCCGTCTTGGGCTTTTAGCTCGGCATAATCTCCACCTGCTGTAGGTTTTACAATGGCAATGCCCCCATTAAAATCGGTTTCTTTGTTCAGCACATCGACCATCCAATCGATAAAGGCACGTAGAAAGTTGCCGCCCCCGAATTGCATGATTTTTATCGGTAGAGAGTGTTTGTTGTTTGTTGTTCTTCTATTTAGTGCATGCATCTTAAAAATGGGATGGGATTTAATTATTATGATTAGGGGCTTATTTTGATGGCTTGGGATAACACCCCTAAAGTCCCCTCAAGGGGACAATCCGTTAAATATGCTTTTTGAACTTGAACTTGACACTTGAGTTTGATTTTTTATAAGGAAATTCCCCTTTTCCAAGGAATAAAATCTTCTTGACCCAAGCGAACCGCGGCGGGGGTTTCTTCTCCACTAGCCACTTTTACAATATATTCCAATAGCGCTGCGCCCTTCGTTTCGATGGTATCTTCGCCCGTGATAATAGTCCCTGTGTTGAAATCTATAATATCTTTCATTCGATTACTCAGCGTATTATTGCTCGATAGTTTTATTACTGGGGCAATCGGGTTTCCGGTCGGTGTTCCTAGACCTGTCGTAAAACAGATTACGTTACAGCCTGATCCGGCCAAACCTGTGGTGCTTTCTACATCATTGCCGGGTGTGCATAATAAATTCAATCCTTTTTTAACGATAGGCTCGGTATAATCCAATACATCGGTTACGGGACTTGTACCTCCTTTTTTTGCTGCTCCAGCAGATTTCATGGCATCTGTGATGAGTCCGTCTTTTATATTTCCTGGCGAGGGATTATTTTCAAATCCCGAACCGACGGCAACTGCTTTGGCCGAATAGGCACGCATTAATTTTGCAAATTTCTCGGCGTTTTCCTCACTGTCACAACGGTTGATGAGTTCTTGCTCCACGCCATTGAGTTCCGGAAATTCAGATAAGACCGTAGTAGCACCCAATGCGACCAAGAGGTCGGAAGTATAGCCCAAAGCCGGGTTCGCCGAAATACCCGAAAACCCATCGGAGCCACCGCATTCCAAGCCCAATGCTAAATGGCTTAAAGGAGCGGGTCTACGCTCGATTTTATTCGCCTCAATAAGTCCTAAAAATGTCTGCTTTACGGCTTCTTCAATAAAATGACGTTCGCTCTTACTTGCTTGCTGTTCGAGAACATACAAGGGTTTGGCGAAATTCGGGTCACGTTTTTTGATGGCCTCATCCAATAATTTAAATTGTGCGTTCTGGCAACCTAAACTTAGAATCGTCGCCCCGGCAACATTCGGGTTGGTGATATAACCCGCCAATAGATTGCATAAAGTTTCCGAATCTTGTCGGATACCACCACAACCTCCATCATGATTAAGGAATTTTATTCCGTCTACATTTGGAAATGTACGGTTTTGCTTAATTTCTTCCGGTGTACGGATTATATCGGATGATAAGAGCTCATCTGCCGACGCTCCTTTTTTGTATTGGTTGACCAGTACCTCGGTATCTACTACAAAATCTGTAGTTGTATGGTAGCCCAACGATTTTAATAGCGCAGATTTTAGTACATCAACATTGCGATTTTCACAAAAAACCAGCGATATAATAAGCCAATGGTTAGCGATACCGACACTACCATCCGCTCTGTGGTAACCTTTAAAAGTGACGTTTTTCCATTTTGTGACATCCGGAGCGTTCCACGATAACTTTTCTTGGCCCACTTTGTATTCGGAAGATGCGTGTACCACATTTTCCGTTGTGATGGTCTCACCCTGTGAAATGGGCTTGGTAGCCTTTCCGACCAAGGCACCGTACATTAAAACTTCATCGTTCGTCGTCATATCGGCAATCGTGAACTTGTGCTTGGCCTTTACAGCTACCGTCAGGTCGAAATTCATTCCATTATGAGCAATGCTGGTGCCTTTTGGCAAATCCATTAGGGCGGCCAAAACATTGTCGTCAGGATGTATTTGTAAAAATTGTTTTGACATAGTTTTATTTTAAAAGGGATGAAGGACGAAAAGAGTAAAGAACAAGGACGTTTATTCTCAGAAAATCGATGCTGAAATCTTTTATCCTTTCATCCTTCCTCTTTTTGTCTTTTTAGTTTTTTCAAAAATCTACCGTCGCTTTGATTACCCCGTTTGCAGGATTAAGCCAACCATCGAAATTCGAAATCATTTCGGTATAAGATACGTTATGCGTTATAAATGAATCAATAGGAAATTCCCCTTGCTCCAAAACGGAGATTACGTGCTCGAAATCTTCTAAGGTAGCATTACGGCTACATAAAATGCTGGTTTCCTTGGCATGTATTTTAGGATGTGTGAAAACGAGTTCTCCTTTAGACAATCCGACTAAAATATATCGCCCACCGTGCGACATAAAATCGGGTCCTGATTCTAGGGCACCTCTGTGGCCGGTTGCGTCGAAAACGGCCGTTGCTAAATCACCACCGGTTATTTCAGCAACTTTTTCTACGGCGTCTTTTCCTCCTAGTACTACATAATCGACCCCTATGTCATTTTTTGCATAGTCTAATCGCTGCTGGTTCATATCTATTGCGATTACTTTTGCACCGGCAATCTGTGCCAGCTTCATAATGCCTATCCCAATGGGTCCGCAGCCTACAACTACTATTGTTTCCCCAGTTCTTAGCCCTGAACGGCGAATGGCATGTGCACCTATGGCCAAGGGTTCAACCACGGCCATTTGATTGTCGGTCAGTTGTTGGGCCGGTATCAATAGACTTGCGGGGACGACTATACGTTCTTGCATTCCACCGTCGGTATGAACCCCCAATACTTTAATGTTCATGCAGCAATTGGTCTTGCCATTTTTACAGGCGATACAACTATTGCAACTCACATAGGGCATGACCACTACATTATCACCCACTTTTATACCTTGAGGATTTTTATCGATCTCGACCGCTTCGGTCGCCAATTCATGCCCCAGAATTCTTGGGTATGTGAAAAATGCCTGATTGCCTGCATAGGCATGCAAATCCGTACCACAGATACCGACTTTTTTCACTTTCAGTATAGCTTCGTTACTATTTCTTACCGGTTCTTCCTTTTCTCGGAGAAGAAACTCGCCCGGTTTTTCACATACTATGTATTTCATTTGCTTTCTGCAGTATTAAATCAAAAAGGAGCGCACCTTTAGGTACGCTCCTAAAATTAAAAAAAACTATTTCAATTTAGTTATTTTTATTTGTCTATAACGTAATCTCAAGTACATGTGCAAAATCTCCAGATTTCTTTCCCATTTCGGTAATGGAGAGGCCATCTTCAGTATGATCGAAAGATACCTTAGCATCACTTCCTAAAAGGCGCACGTTTTTAATTTCTAAATCCTTACCAAATTCACTTGCCTTACCCAACGATTCGATATTGACCTTGCTGGCCTTGGGCCATTCCATCATAATCGCGTAAAGTTTATCTCCCTTGGCAGTAAAGCGTATGTCTTGACCGGTAAAGCCCTTGTTCTGCCCTTCGGAATGGTGGCCTTTTTGGACCTCGGTGGGTCCTTCCCCAAAAGTTTTCCAATAATCGGTATCGTAAATCGCTTCTCCATTTATCGCTAGCCAATCCCCAATTTGAAAGAGGATTCCCTTTTGGTCTTCAGGAATGGTTCCATCTGCCTTTGGGCCGACGTTCAATAAGAGATTTCCATTTTTGGAAACAATGTCGACTAAATCGTCGATTAGGCTATTCGCGGTTCGGGATTCCCAATTAGTTACATAGCACCACGAATTTTTTCCTATAGAGGTATCGGTCTGCCAAGGTAATTTCCGTATTCCGGGAAGTTTTCCGCGTTCGAGGTCATAAATTACGGTCCCTTCCGGAAAAGCTTCATGACTGAAATTCTTATCCTGTAAAACAACCTCCTTATTCCATTCTATACCTTTATTATAATAATAGGCTGCAAGTTTCGGCCTGTATTCCGCATAGTCGGGAATATCCAAATAGAAATCGAACCATAAAATATCGGGCTTATAATTGTCGATGAGATCAACGGTTCTGTCCCACCACATTTTTTTGAACTCCTCAGAAACAGGTTCTGTTACATCCTTTCCTTTTGGTGAGTAGAGGTCGGCGTACTCGGGATCGACCGTATCGAATTTATCTTTTTTGTTGTAAAAAGACCAGTTGAACGCATAATGCGAAGACGCGCCCATAATCATACCTTGTGCACGGCCTTCTTTAAAAAGTTCGCCTAAAACATCTCGTTTCGGGCCCATTTCAACCGAGTTCCATCGAGTGGTATTCGATTTGTACATGGCAAAACCATCGTGATGGTCGGCTACGGGAACCACATACTTTGCGCCGGATTTTTTAAATATATCTATCCATTCCTTGGCATCGAATTTTTCTGCCTTGAACATCGGTATAAAATCTTTATAGCCAAACTCTTTTTGATCGCCCCATGTTTTTTCATGGTACAGGTACGTTGGGTTCGGTCCCTTGGCCTGCAGATCTAACTGGGCTGTGAAGGTGGCCGTATCCATATACATTTGTCGAGGATACCATTCGGACCCGAAAGCCGGAACGGCATAGGCGCCCCAATGAATAAATATTCCGAACTTCTGGTCGTTGAACCATTCAGGGTCTTTATAATTTTTTTTAATAGATTCCCAATTGGGTTCAAAGACCGGAATGGAATCATTGGCGGTCGCCATGTCTTTTTTCTCATCCGTTTTCGATCCGCAGGATGCAAAAAGGAAAGTTACGAGCGATAGGGTGACAAATTGTCTAATTAATGTCATTGCTAAAAAGATTGATTAGTGCTGCCAATATGGCTATTTAATATTATGCTAAATTGAAGTTTTTAAGGGAAAACACAAATCTCTAGTGTTTTATTACCTATAACAAATGGTTATTTACGCCGGAATCCTTGGGTTTTCGATTAACCTAGGCCGATTTATTCAAGAAGTCAATGCGGTAACCTCTTATATTTCTTTTGGTAGACCAACGGTGAGCAGCCTATGAATTTTTTAAATTGCCTGTAAAAAAATGGTAAACTCTCATAGCCGCACGAAAAACCGATGTTGGAAACTGAGTTGTGGGTGTCCAATAGCATTCTGACCGCCATATTGATCCGATATTCATTTAGAAAATCGAAAAAAGGGCGTCCCATCATTTTTGTAAAAAAACGTGAAAATGATTGCTCTGACATATTGACGAGATCGGCCAGCTCTCTCAAGTATATTTTTCTATTAAAATGTGATGCTACAAAATCGTGTACCAGCGCCATACGACTGCCATATTCTGACGGTAGATTATTTGTGAAACTAGTTTTTGAAAGTGGTTTGTATGTGCATTTTGAAAGCGTTATCAGCGTTTTTAAAAGCTGTATGTATAGATTGTGACCCCGAAGTTTAGGAAAGGCCTTGAGTGTCGGAATCAATGGTGCAATTTCTTTTTTATCAAATAGTACTCCCTTTGCGGCCGCCCTAAGTAGGTCAAAAATAATTTCCAATTCAGGTACTCTAGGGAAAACGCCAACATTCCATTGTACCACTACCGATTTTGACTGCGCGTTTTCTTGCATACTGTTTTTCCAACAGTGGGGTAGGTTCGAGCGAAGCAGTACCAATTCGCCAGGTTGGTAGGGGCCAACAAAATCGCCTATAAATTTGGTGCCCACACTTTCTTCTATAAAGGTCAATTCGTGCTGCGGATGAAAATGCCATGGAGTTTCAAAGTTTTTTTTAACATGATGGAAGCCTAAAATTGTTTGTTGTTCCCCAAAATGGATGGGTTCGTAAATCGGCTGCATTCTTTAAAATTTCATTATTAATAATCCTTAAAATTCTGTATTCCGACACAAAATAGTCAAAAAATACGAGTTGTCGACAGAATAGTGTACTTATTGGCAAAAAAAGGATACTTGCCGAGTGTATATTATTTTCAACTTTGTTATGGAAATTAGAAACGAACATAATTAGCCATTAAAAATGAAAAAAAGTGAACTTCCAGATCCATTTGAGCAAGCTAGATTAGAAAAGGGCTATGGCCACATCACCGACCAAGACGACCCCGTCACCATGCTTTTGCGGCATAAAGATGTACGCAAGTCGGCACACAATTATAAAACTTTTACATCTTCTACAACGCCTGGCCGTATCGTAGTGCCTTCGGAAGTCAATATTCGTGAGACACGTCAAATTCCTTTTGAGGTAGATCCACCTGTTCATGGAGAATATCGGGCACTTGTTGAACCTTGGTTCAAACGCCCTTTACAACCGGAATACCAAGAAAAACTGACCGCTCAAATTTCTACAATTATTGACGAAGTTCTGGAAAAAGATAAGATAGAAGTTGTAAACGGACTTGCACTACCTTTACAATCAAGGGCTTTGACACTCCTGCTTAATACACCCTTTTCAGAATCGGAAACTTGGATTTCATGGGGCACCCATGTTTTTCGCAGTGAAGGCGAAGCACTCGACGGCGATAAGGCCAACATTCTTTACAATTATATCGATGCACAGATAGATCGTGCTATCGAAAACCCCGGTGACGATATGTACTCTGTACTATTGTCGTCAGAATTTGAGGGACGAAAACTGACCAAGGAAGAGGTAAAAGGAGTCATGGTCTTGACCTTTGCCGGCGGACGGGATACTGTAATAAATGCCGTTACGAACGCTATCGCTTATCTCACCGAACATCCTGAATCTCTTGAGCGTTTTCGTAAAGAACCTGAAATTATTGGAAAGGCTGTCGAAGAGATGATTCGATATTTTTCTCCTTTGACCCAAATGGGACGTGTAGTTACCGAAGACACCCATGTATGTGAACATGCTGCAAAAGCAGATAGTCGTATTTCGCTATGTTGGGCCTCTGCCAATAGGGATGCTTCTGTATTTGAAAATCCGAACGAAATTGTAATTGACCGAAAAATAAACCCTCATGTAGGGTTTGGGTTTAGTCATCATAACTGTTTGGGTGCCACACATGCCCGTCAGATACTAAAAATTTTATTGACCACATTGACGAATAGTGTCGAATCAATTGACATTCTAGAGGCTAAAGAAAATATTGAAGATTTGGGCAAGTTCCAACGAAAAGTGGGCTTTGACCGAATCGTCGTAAAGTTTAATCCATTAACAAAATAGAACTATGGCAAAAATTACGTTTTTAACCAGCGATAACGAAACTATAACTTTAGAGGGCATCTCTGGCTCGGTGATGGCGCTGGCCGTCGATAATGGCGTAAAAGGTATTGATGGTGATTGCGGCGGGGTCTGCTCTTGCGCAACATGCCATGTTCATGTTACCCCTGAGGATATGGAAAAAACAGGTCCGGCAAGCGAAATCGAGACGGATATGTTAGAACTGGACGATAACGCGGATGAATATAGCCGTTTGTGTTGCCAGATTGAAATCGACGATACTATTGATGGTGTTGTATTGAAGGTCGCTAAGTAATATAAGAGGTTCTACCATTATTTCTGTGTAAAAACTGGATGATATTTAAGTGACAAAAGGACGGAAAGATGAAGGAGCAAAGACAAAAAAGTCCAAAAGCGTATTTTTGTGGTGGACGCCCTTTCAGGCGTTCAGGAATATTCATTTGTCTTTCTTCCTTACTCCTTTTGTCCTTATTTTATGGCCACACCTTTCTTTTGAGATAGTAAGGTTTTAAGATTACCCGCAATATTCGTGGTAGAACTATATAAGATTATATGTCAGAGAATTCAAAAAGTGATAAAACCTGTGTCGTAATCGGCGCAAGTCATGCCGGTGTAAATTTTGCATTTGCATTACGGCGCGAAGGTTGGGAGGGTAATATCGTTCTCTACGATGTCGACCCAGAGTTTCCTTACCATAGGCCACCACTTTCAAAAACATATTTAACGAGTGGGGAAGAGGCGGATACAACCGTTTTAAAGTCCGTCGAAAGCTACGATAGAGATAACATAGAATTATGTCTTGGTACTAGCGTCTCTGCCATCCATCCGGACAAGAAAAGTATAGTTCTTGGTGATGGCAAGGTTCAGGCCTATACTAATTTGGTTATAGCGACCGGTGCTCGGGCATTTATACCTCCCATAAAAGGTATCGATACCGTTAAAAATTTATTTGCGGTACGTACCTTGGCCGATATTTCCGGTATTCGCAATGCTTTTGCCAAAAGCCGTTCTAAAAAGGTAATTATTATCGGTGGGGGCTATATTGGCCTTGAAACGGCCGCTTCCTTAAACAAATTAGGAGCTCAAGTAGAGGTGTTGGAACGTGAAGAGCGGATTTTGGCCCGGGTCACCGCACCGGAAATGTCGGTTTTCTTCCAAGAACTCCATGCCGAAAACGGAGTAGCCGTTTTTACTTCTAAAAATGTAATTTCCATTGAAACACAGCGCGACGAAAATACTGTAGTCTGTTCGGATGGCGCTAGATATGGGGCCGACATAGTTATCGTCGGCGTTGGTATACATGTAAACAAAGAACTCGCGGAGCAAGCCGGGCTGGTTATCGAAAATGGTATTCGCGTTGATGAAACCGCAAAAACAAGTGATGATGCTATATATGCCATCGGCGACTGTACCATTCATTACAATCCGCATTACGAGCGATTCGTACGTTTAGAGTCGGTGCAAAACGCCGTGGATCAGGCAAAAGTAGCCGCCGCAGCCATTTGTGAAAAAGAGGTTGCCTACGATGCCATGCCCTGGTTTTGGTCGGATCAATACGATGTAAAATTACAAATAGTCGGCCTTTCCGAAGGTTATGATAATATCGTTATCCGAAAAGAAGAAAAAGAACAACCTTGTTTTTCAATTTGGTATTTTAATGGTGATAAATTACTTTCGGTAGATGCCATAAACAATGCCAAAGCCTATGTTTTTGGTACAAAGTTTATCAAAACGAATCAATTGATTGACAAAATAAAATTGGCAGATGCTTCGGTAGAATTTAAGCCGACCAACTTTATCGTTGAATGAATACTTTCCTCCTGACAAGGATGGACTGAGGCCAGCCCGAACAGTACGGGCGGGGAGGTGTTTTCTAAAAGGCTCGCCCTCTAAAAACTCAATATCAACCGAATAGACCTCATAGGTTTTCGAGAACGGTGATGTCTTGGCAATCGAATAATTCTAAAATCAAAATTCAATGACCATAAGTTCGAAATGCGCAATAGCTAAAGGAGACGGATTCTTTATCATCGATTCCGTAACCCTGGCCGAACCCAGAGCCGACGAGGTATTGGTCAAAATAAAGGCTGCCGGGCTATGTCATACAGATTATGACTCTCTCTCTTGGGGCAAACCGATTGTTATGGGCCACGAAGGTGCTGGAATCATTGAAAAAGTTGGTTCGGATATAAAAAACCTAAAGGCTGGTGATCAGGTCATCTTAAATTGGGCCACCCCTTGTATGCAGTGTTTTCAGTGCCAAGAAGGAAATCAGCACATTTGCGAGAACAACTCTCCGGTAGTTGCTGGCGCGAACGGTCATACTCCGGGGCATGCGCATTTAGAAGGAACCCAATGGAACGGCAAATCTATCGAACGTTCTTTCAACATAGGTACGCTCAGTGAATATGCGCTTGTTAAATCATCTGCGGTCGTCAAGGTTCGAGAAGAAAACCTTAACTTTTCTGCTGCAAGTATTATTAGTTGTGGGGTGATGACGGGCTATGGTTCCGTTGTGAATTCGGCCAAGTTGACTGCCGGAAGTTCGGTCGTAGTTCTTGGCTGTGGCGGCGTAGGACTAAATGTTATCAACGCTTGTGAAATATCGGGGGCTGGTAGAATTATTGCTGTAGATATCAATCCGAATAAACTTGAACTGGCAAAGAAATTCGGGGCTACCGATGTGTTTTTGGCAGATAAATCGGATCAAGGTCTGAAAGTTACAGCTGAAAAGATTATAAAAATGTTAGGTGGCAGGGGAGCCGACTATGCCTTCGAGTGTACCGCAATACCGGCATTGGGCGCAGCACCTTTGGCAATGATACGAAATGCGGGCACGGCCATTCAGGTAAGCGGTATCGAAGAAGAAATTACCATTGATATGCGTTTGTTCGAGTGGGATAAAGTTTATATTAATCCACTATATGGTAAATGCCGTCCGCAGATCGATTTTCCAAAATTGGTACAGCTCTATAAAAAAGGTAACCTTAAGTTGGATGAAATGATTACCCGCGAATATAGGTTGGAAGAACTGCAACTTGCCTTTGACGATATGTTGGCCGGTAAAAACGCAAAAGGAGTTATTGTATTCGAATAAGATAGGCTATGTTTAGAACAACCGAAATACCAGAGCCAATATTTGAGCGCGACAACCCTATTTTATGACCGTAAAAACCCGAAAATCAGGGACGTTTAATTAAGATTAACTAGGGTCACTTTTTAAATGAAAAAAGCGGATAATAGAGATATATCAAGCCAGTCTCTTAACAATTACGAACTTCTCCGTGACTATTCCCCGTAAAAATCTATTGACACGATCGAATTTAATTTCGAAAGATATCCTTATCAGGTTTGTTAGACTTTATAATGATATTCAGAATTCAAAGTTGGTGGTGGTAAGCCCAATTGAAACTACGCCAATTTTTATTGTTGTAAACCAATGAAAACCTTTAATCGGATTTTGGCATTGAAATTTAGAACTATGCGCAACATACAATAGATCTTGCGGTTCTTGAAAATAATACTTCCCTTTTTTACATACTTATTAAATGAATAAGTAAGCTTAAACACCAGCGAAATTCACCGCTCACCACTTTTATGTCTCCTCTAAGGCACGGGCATTGTCAGGGCATCTTTATAGCTGTCGAGATTTGTTGTGTAAACAAATCAATCTTTTTTGAATCACTATAAAAATTGTCAAAGATCGTGTGATCTATTGCAGTTTAATTAGCCTTCTGCCGCCCAGGAGATAATCATCGTAATGTAGTTCTTAAACCAATCGTCCACATAAAATATAATCATTTTCTTACATTTTATACAAAAAAAGAAGCACTTCACACAACTCTATCTGACAAATCTATTTTGTGTTACTAGATTGACAAAAAATAAGTAATTCAGTATAAGGTGAACATTGACTTTATACCTTTTTATTAATCTTAAAAATTAGAACAAATGAGCACAGGATTCGAAAAATTAACGAATAAACAAAAACAGATTTTGACCCAACGGGTAAAGTCCGCATCAGAAATTGAGGTCGACAACTGGTTTTCGGAAGAAAATGGAGTTGTTAAGTTTAAGGCCCACGTCAAAAGTGAGCGTTACCTAGCCGACGTTCTGGATATTGATTTGGAAGATGAGGAAGAAAAAACTCAATTATTTGATTTAGAAAATGATGAAAGTGGTGAAAATGAGGAAAGACTTGATCTAATCAGGGAAAGTATTTCCGATTATGAAGTTCAAAACATTACTTTGATTGCTCCAGAGGACTTTGACTATGAGCCCAAAATTTTAAAAAAGGAGATAACTGCCGCGAAAGCAATTGACAAAGATTTAGAAGCATTCGCTGATTATTTTGCTGAGGACAAACTGTCTCAAGGAATGGAGGATAGCAGCGGCGCAGATGCCGAAATGGCCGGTTTGCCCGCAGTAATAGACAATAGAAGTGATCAATCACCGGTAAAGAATCAGAGCTCAAGGGGTACTTGTGTTTCACATGCTGCATTGGCGTGCTTGGAAGCATTCGAGCATATTCCTGATAATTTATCCGAACAATACACTCACTATAAATTCAACGAGTTTTTAAATAGGGCCCATAATAGGGATCAAGGATTAAGAACGACAGACTCTGCCGGTTTTTTGGCCCGTTCCAATGGTCGAATTTGTTTAGAATCTCAGTGGCCTTATATTCCTAGTCAAGCAACTATCAATACCCAAGTTAGCAATGGTACATATGGTCCTCCAACTGCTGCTACCCAAAATCAGCAATTTGGTGTAAGCAGTTATAAGATAATAGGAGATAATGGTCTAACGGGAGAAAGCATCAGAAATACCCGCTATTTAGAAGCACTTGTATATCAAGGGTATAATATTGTTATCGGAACGTGGGTTTCGTGGAGAGATAGTAATAACGATGGCATCTTGGAGCCAAGGTTCGACACTAATGGAAATCCGATAAGAAGAGGTGGACATGCAATGGTAATCGTGGGTTATAATAGAACCCAACAGTATTTTATACTGAAAAACAGTTGGGGCAGCGGTTGGGGCCAAAGCGGCTATGCTTTTTTAAGCTACGATTACGTTCGCACTTATTTTAAGTACGGATATGTCGTTAAAGGAGTAGTACCGGCCGAAGCTGAAAATGTTCCTTCTCGATTGGCCAGGGCGCCCTATTCAACCTCAAAGATCAGCCGAACGCGTTTGAGAGCCGCTATAATCGCTATGAAAACGTCTAGTGGAAGGTACGCTGTAGCCGAAGCCTATGCGGGGTATAATCTCTATTTAAAGAATCTGGTCGTTTATAACAGTAACGGCACTATCCATCTGAAAAAAGAAAAATTGGTAATACGTGGCACCTATTTGTGCGACATCGATAGCGGAAGAGAAACAAGCAACAATGCCGATTTTTGGTGGGAAGCTGTCAGTTCCGGGGTCAATAATCTTGTTCCTAGAAATGGTGCGAAAGCTTGTATTCTTTACAATATCTCAGGATTAAGACCTACCCGGATAAGGACTATGGGACATTCTTCGTCGCCGGTGGCATCGGCAAAACTCAATTTTGCGGTCATTGCCGGTATTACTACGGGAAACAGAACTTTCAAGGCCGTAATGCACATGAAACCGGGTAATAAACTGTGTATATCTTATTTAGAGGTCTTTAATGCCAATGGAAGCAGATATAAATACAAACAAGATATTGATGTGCCGTCTTCGTGGACCTATAACCTAGATAATTTGCGACAGGGCGGTGGGCAATATGCTGACATATGGTGGCATGTAATCTCTAACAATGTTGGTTTTTTAGAAAAATACTCTGGTGCAAAAACCCAATTGTTGTTTTTTGTATAAGTGATTTAAATTTCTAACTTTAATCCTAACTCTCCTTGTTTTGAGGAGAGTTAGATTTAATTTTTAAGATATGACCTTTGACAATAAAGAAAATAGCGACCATCCACATAGGCGAATTGATGTTCATGTTGACGAAATCATTTCTATTGAAGTTAATGTGGGAGAGAAATTTGAGATTTGTTGTGGAGGTGTACCCGTGCGCCCGCCCTACTTAATGATTGAAAGTTTCATTGAGCTACCGGAGTTTTTGGAATTTCTTAAAGTTGAAATTCCTGAAAGTGAGGGTACGCATGAGGATTTGTTTACAATACAAGTCAAAGAAATTGGTTCTGGATTGGTTAGCGTTGGTTATAAACAATTACAAGATGGACAACCTACACATGTCAAAAGCATTTTGGTAAAATCTATTGACTAAAAACAATAAACATGGCCATTTTAGGGGTAGACACTTGTTGAAAATAAACTACCCAAGGCAGGTATTGAAGAAAGTCTTTTAATTAAAATAGATGATTAGGGTCTCAGTTCGCCTACTATTCTAAGTTCTCATATATGACTTATGTAAAAGTATTAATCTACAAATAGAAAGCTCTCCTTCTTTTTGAGGGTACAGTTAGATTTAAATAGATTCTCGAATTCTTCCTTTAAAAATTCATTATCCTTATCCTCAAAATTAGCGCTATCAAATTTTTGAACGGTGCTTTTTGCGATTCAATTCGCATCAATTTTTTAAATTCGTATTCTACGAGCTTATTCAAGCAAGAAATAAGAAACCAACAAGTGCCTTAGAATTAATGCCAAGGATTGAAACCTACTATGTTTAGAACAACCGAAATATCCGACTCGAAATTTGAGAGCAACAACCTACGCTTTATTACGGTAAAAACTCCAAACTTAAAAGGTCGGGGAGATATCTGTGTTTTCGTGCCGCCGATAGTCGATCTTGAAGATATACCTCTGGTCATTTTACTTCACGGGGTATATGGCAGTGCATGGGTTTGGACTCAAAAAGCAGGTGCGCATATAACCGCTTTAGAAATGATGGATAATGGCGAAATTCCTCCAATGGTAATTGCGATGCCTTCAGATGGTCTTTGGGGAGACGGTTCGGGCTACGTTGATCACAACGCCTACAATTTTGAAAAATGGATAGTTGAAGACGTACCGAACGCGATTATAGCGAATATTGCTTCGGTAAGTGATAAATCAAAGTTGTTCATTTCAGGACTTTCAATGGGAGGGTTCGGTGCTTTGCGATTGGGTATAAAATACGCAAATCGATTTGAGGCCGTTTCCGCACATTCATCGATTACCGATTTGCAACAGATGGAATTATTTGTGGAAGAGCCCTTGCACAAATACTTCCAAAAAGATGATAAAGAGAATTCGGTTTGGGGAATAATTGAAAAACATTCCGAAAAACTTCCTAAGATACGGTTTGATTGCGGGAAAGATGACGAACTTATCGATGCCAATAGAAAACTTCAACAGCAACTTATCCAGGCCGGTATTTCCCATACCTATGAGGAATTCCCAGGAGGACATGAATGGGCGTATTGGCAAGAGCACGTAAAAAAAAGTCTTCTATTTTTCGCTAAGAAAGTATAGAACAATTTCTTATTTTTATTCAAGACTCTTTAAGGTTTTCTTAGGAATAATTTCACAGACTCTAAATATCTATTAGTATGGCAGCAGTTAAGGACTTAGCGGAAAAGCATCAATTGATTTCGGATATTTTCAAATGGCCAAAATCCAAAGAAGAATGGGATCAATACCGACTCAGTGATGAAGAGGTGAGCCATTTTCACGAACAAGGTTACGTTGCCGGAATACAACTTTTAAATGACGCCCAAGTCGAGGTTTTACGAAATGATCTGGACGAAATTTTAAATCCGGAACATCCTGCACATCATCTCTTTTATGAATTTCACAGTAACGAATCGGAAAATCCAAATTCCGTCCTCTTCCACTCACTTGGGCATTGGCGAATAACAGATGGCTTTCATGATAGTTTATGGAACCCTGCGTTTGTAATGGCCGCACATCAATTATTAGAAAATAAATCGGTAAGATTTTGGCATGACCAATTGTTCTGCAAACCTGCGAAGCATGGTGGTGTAGTGGCCTGGCACCAAGACTATTCATATTGGACACGAACAATCGCCATGCAGCACCTAACATGTTGGACAGGCCTTGACGACGCCTCGGTTGAAAACGGATGTCTACATTACATACCTAAAAGCCACAAATGGGGACTTTTGGATGCACCTCCGTTAGCTGGCGACATGAACGGATTGATGAATTCTTTAAATGAGGAACAGAAGGAGCAGTTCAAGAACCCTGTGCCTATCGAACTTAAAAAAGGATACGCCACTTTCCATCACCCATTAATGGTACATGGTTCTTATGAAAACAGATCGGAAATTAGTCGAAGGGCCTTTGTTCTGAATGTTTTTGCCGATGGCACTATTAGTGACACTAATGGCGAACTTTTACAAGGCGTACCAAAAATCACGAAGGGTAATAAAATTGAGGGAAAGTTTTTCCCGCTGTTATTTAAAAACTAAAATTTTAGTTTGGCCCATGCTTAACCAGAACTCCTGATACGATTGAAAATGTATCAGGAGTTCTGGTTTTAAGATTACCCGTTGCTGTGAATTTCACTTTATATACCTGCCTTAATTCTAGAATAGGGACAAACATCGATAGGCTCTTCACTATTTACTGTAAGAGACAGATTAATCACTATTACATAATTTTTTGGTTTTTATTTACCCTTTTATGACCAGAAAAGCAATAAGAATCTCAGATTGGTCTGCTTTGTATCGCTTAATTTAGTAGCACTTATGAATTAAGAATATTTTAATTTTGAAGGAGTTTTATTATGAAATATGATTATTTTTCAAAAAATTTAACGATTTTTAACATTCCCCGTTTAAGGATCAATAATAATCTTCAGATCTGAAAAGAACATTTTTTGTCGTTATCTACATTAACCAAAACCACATGATTATGAAAAAACCAGTATCAAAACTTTTAAGAGTATTGCCACTTTTCGGGCTAAATCTACTTCTTTTTGGCTTTCAGGCCATAAGTGCTCAAGAAACCATAACGGGTACGGTCTCCGATGGTACGGGCATCCCACTAGCTGGTGCCAGTGTAGTCGTAAAGGGAACTACAAGTGGAACCCAGACCGACTTTGATGGCAACTATGCAATAAACGAGGTAGATGGCGCAGCGACCCTAGTTTTTAGCTATGTAGGTTTTAATACGGTCGAAATACCTATTAATAATCAAACTATAATCGATGTTACCCTGCAAGAAGACTCCCAAAAACTTGATGAAGTAGTTGTAGTAGGTTATGGTACTCAGAAAAAATCTGCGATTACAGGTTCAGTAGTAAAAGTAGATGCCAAAGACCTTACAACAGTTTCGGTAGCCAATACAACTGAATTAATAGGAGGGCGCGTTGCAGGGGTAATTACGAAGCAAACTTCGGCTGTTCCTGGCGACGATAATACGCAACTGAATATCAGGGGTTTCGGCAATCCCTTGGTATTGGTGGATGGTATGGAAATGTCACTGGCTCGTATCGATCCGAACGATATAGAGTCAATTAACGTATTAAAAGATGCGTCCGCAGCTATTTATGGTGCACGAGCCGGTAACGGCGTAATTCTAGTTACCACGAAGAGGGGTAGGGTTGGCAAGCCTTCAATTTCATATTCAGGCATTACCAGTTTTCAACAGCCAACAGTTTGGAGAAACAATGTGAATGGCGGTCAATTTGTCGAAATGCAAAATGAAGGTGGAGCGGCCAGCTATACTCCTGAAGAAATCGCTTTATACAAGGCAGAGGCGCCTGGTTA
>ENA-ORXU01001197-ORXU01001197.1-marine-metagenome-genome-assembly--contig:-NODE-1197-length-23029-cov-3.789343_pt1 | contig 23029 bp, 10 predicted proteins | sample MGYA00237869_ERZ511484 | MGnify/ENA metagenome assembly ERZ511484
GGTATAGTGCCTGCCGTATTGATGTGCTATCTGTTGCCGGCCATATTCTCTTCATCGGGCATGGTAGCGGAAAAATGGCAGACCGTTAACGAACTCGGCGAAGTAACCGATCATACCTCGCGTTTATACTATATGGCGAGTCGCTATTTACTTCCAGCGGCATTGGTACTCATGACACTAAGTATAGATTTAAAAGCAATTGCTAATTTGGGTTCAAAGGCCCTGATTATGTTTTTGACGGGAAGTCTTGGTATCATTATCGGCGGACCTATTGCTATTTTAATCGTTTCTATTTTTTCGCCGGAATCTGTTGGAGGGAATGGATTCGATGCTATCTGGAGAGGACTTTCTACCATTGCAGGAAGCTGGATCGGCGGCGGAGCGAACCAGGCCGCCATGTACGAGATTTTTAAATACACTCCCGAAAAATATGGCGGAATGGTACTCGTAGATATTTTCGTAGCAAACGTCTGGATGGCCATTATTCTACTTGGCGTCGGTAAAACCGACAGAATCGATAAGTGGTTAAAAGCCGATACTTCCGCAATCGAAAAATTGAAAATTACCGTTACCGAATTCACGAATCGCATTACCCGCGTACCTACACTGCCCGATTATATGGTTATGCTCGGGCTAGCTTTTACTGCGGTAGGTGTGGCCCATTTCTTGGGAGGTCATATCAGTACCGCACTCACGGAAAATGTTGCCGCGGTAGCCGACCCGACCAACTTCTTATCATTTCTGGGTTCCGGTTTCTTTTGGATGGTCGTCATTGCCACCGCAGCAGGCATCAGCATGTCTTTCACAAAAGCAAAAAACTACGAAGGTGCGGGGGCTAGTAAAATCGGTGGTATGTTCATCTACATTCTGGTAGCCACAATAGGCATGAAAGTAGATTTGGGCCGCGTTCTCGAAAATCCAGGCCTCATCGCCATAGGTTTTATTTGGATTTCCATTCATGCAGGATTATTGATTTTCGTAGCCAAAATGATAAAAGCTCCTTACTTCTTTCTGGCCGTCGGAAGTCAAGCAAATGTAGGTGGTGCCGCATCGGCACCGGTAGTCGCGGCCGAATTTCATCCTTCATTGACTTCCGTAGGTGTTTTATTGGCCGTGTTCGGTTATGTTGTCGGTACGGGGGGAGCATTACTTTGTGCCTATCTAATGGAAATCGCGTCGAAAGTTTAGAAACTATAGAAAAGTTGTGGATATTTGCGCCACGAAAAAAGGAACATGAAGAAAATTTTATTTATTTCGACAATGCTTGCGGTGTTAATTTCTTGCGGAAGCAGCGACACCGAAAATACCATGACCGTTACCGGAAACGTAAAGGGTCTCAAAAAAGGTACGCTTTACCTACAGCATATTCCCGATTCGACATTGGTCACACTTGATTCTTTAGAAGTTGATGGAGATGGAAACTTCAGTTTTAAAACCGAGTTGGAAAGTCCTGAAATATTTTATCTCTATCTCAATAAAAAAGATGCCAACGATGTCAACGACCGCATCACCTTTTTTGGGGAGCCGGGCCAAATTACCATCAACACTTCATGGAACACCTTTGACTTGAACGCAAAAATTGAAGGCTCGCAAACCCAAAAAAAATTAGAAGAATACCAGAAAACTATGTCAAGGTTTAATATGAAGAATCTCGAAATTATTCAAAATGCCACCAATCAAGAAATGGCTATGGATTCCGTTCAACTAGACTCCATGCAAAGACTGAGTAACCGAAACATACAGCGCGGTTATGCCTTTGCCTTAAATTTCGCCCTTAGTAATAAAGATTCATACATAGCACCCTATATAGCGCTCAACGAAGTCGCCGATGCCAATGTAATCTATCTCGATTCAATATATAATTCATTGACCCCTGAGGTTATTGATTCGAAGTATGGTAAAAATTTGAAAAGATATTTGGCAGAGATAAAAGAATAAAAAATCCCACAGATGCGGGATTTTTAAACTGATTTTTGGGATATACTATCCTAGTTTATTGACTTTATCTACAAGAGCTCCGGCCTTTTTTTCTAGTTCTTGCCGCACTCCGGTAAGATGTTTCTTTTTATTGTCAACATCTCTTTTATTTACTTTTTCAATCAAATCGTCAAAAGTCTCGATAGCCTCATCGATAACTTTAGCACCTTCTTTTGAATCTTGTTTATCATTGGCCGCATCTACAATATAGACCGCTTCGATGATGTCACCTAAAACATTGTTTATGTCTTTCTTTAAATCTCTTACACTTGCCATGCTAAATTATTTTTTGCAAAAATAGGGTTTTTGGGGAACTATGGGAGAAAAATATTCTCATTTGGGAAAGACCTGACAGGTTTATATCCATTAACTGGAACGTCAATTCTATTTCATTGAAAAATGACACTCAAAAAACCTGACAAGTCTAAATATGGGTCAAATCGTTACCTCCAAAAGCTTTGCGTTTTCTGTTTCGATAGTTATTATTTTTGATACTGCAGGCACCAAGACTGTCTCTCCCCTATCGATATTAACGGCTCCATTCTCATTTGAAATTTTTGCGCCACCGCTCACGCACATGTAGATTGTAAATGAATCTCTGTCTGTCATATCTTGACTCAGGGCTTTTGTCAAGTCTAAATAATCCGTCTTAAAATAAGGACAGTCTACCATAGTATTAACCGTATCTTTCTCATCCGGATAGTCAACCTTAAAATCATTTTTCTTCGTATAATCGATAGCATCCAATGCCAATTCGGTATGCAGTTCGCGTAGATTTCCATCTTTGTCCCTACGATTAAAATCGAAGACGCGATAGGTGATATCGGAGGTCTGCTGTATTTCTGCCAAGAGTACGCCTGCGCCTATGGCATGTATTTTTCCAGTATTGATGAAAAAGGTATCCCCCTCCATTACCTTTTCATAATTCAGGAGCTCTAATAACGTATCATTCTCCAAGCTTTTGGCATATTCTTCTTTTGTAACATCTTTATTGAAGCCAACGATAAGATTGGCGTCTTGATCGGCATCCATAACGTACCACATCTCTGTTTTACCAAAAGAATTGTGGCGTTGTTTGGCCAATTCGTCGTTTGGGTGTAGCTGTATGGAGAGGTCTTGCTTAGCGTCGATAAATTTAATGAGGATGGGGAAATCGGTCCCAAAGCGCTCGTAAACGCTTTTGCCCAAGAGATTTTCAGGTTGACCATCGATTAGCTCTTGCAGCGAGCTGCCAGAAAGTTCGCCGTTGGCCACTACCGACACGTCGCCCGAAACTGCCGAAAGCTCCCAACTTTCGCCCGTAATTTCACTCGTGCTATTCTTGTTAAGAACATCTTTCAGCTTTGTACCGCCCCAAAGGCGTTCTTTGAGAATCGGTCGGAATTTTAACGGATATAGGCTCATGATAACCTTATTTTTCAAGAATTTTCAATGCTTTTCGAATATGCTGCTTTGCATTGCTACTGTTGAAGGCCATAGCTATTTTACCTTCTCCATTTACAACATAAGTTTCTCTACCCGGCAAGAAAAGTAAATTGTTCTCGACTCGGAACAAGCGTCTTACTTTTTTGTCGGTATCGGCCAACAAAATAAAAGGTAGTTGATACTTATCGGCAAACCTACGGTGACTCTTTTCAGTATCGGAACTTATTCCGATAACTTCAGCGCCTAATTTGGTGAAATCTTCGTAACTATCTCGAAACCCACATGCCTCTTTCGTACAACTTGGGGTATTATCTTTCGGATAGAAATAGATTACCAAGGGCTTCTTACCTTTAAACTCGGCACTTGAAAAAAGATTCCCGTTTTGATCTATCAAGTTAAAATCAGGAAGCGTATCACCAACTTTCAAACCCATAGTTATCCTGAAAAAGTTACAAAGTTACGAGGAGTCTCGTAGAGCACTACCTCAAGCTCATTATTTTCGTCGATATGTGGTCGTAGTTTTTGCCAAATAACGACAGAAATATTTTCAGCAGTAGGGTTCAAGTCTTTGAACTCAGCCACCTCAACATTCAAATTTTTATGGTCCAGGGCATCTTCGACCTCATTTTTTATCAAATCTTTTAAGACTTTCATATCCATTACAAACCCGGTTGCCTTATCAATTTCGCCAGTAACGCTAACGATAAGTTCATAATTATGACCATGAAAATTGGGATTGTTGCATTTACCGAAAATAGCGTCGTTCTTTTCAAAACTCCATTCATCGCGATACAATCGGTGTGCGGCATTAAAATGTGCCTTTCTGCTAACCTTTACCTTCATGCTCTTATAGATTTTGACCGATATGGCTATAGAACTTTTCAAATATAATCTTAAACCAAGCCGTATACTTTTGCGGGTTGTCGCCGATATCTTTTTTGATCTCTATTGGCTGCATCCATTTCCAATCGGCCACCTCATCTCGATTTATATCGGGATTATCTTCATATCGCCCAATCATCACATGGTCAAGTTCATGTTCCGTAAGTCCGTTATCGAATGGAGCTTTATAAATAAACGAAAATAGTTCTTCGAGTTCGGTCACAAAACCCATCTCTTCTTGCAACCTTCTTTTACCCGCATCAATGTTCGACTCACCAACCCGCTGATGGCTGCAACAGGTATTCGTCCATAATAATGGGGAGTGATATTTATCCGCTGCACGCTGTTGTAGCATCGTCTCTCCGCAATCATTCATGATAAAAACCGAAAATGCGCGGTGTAGAACCGCCTTTTCATGAGCTTCCATTTTAGGCATCGTACCGATCTGCTCATCATCTTGGTTGACCAAGATTACTTCTTCTTCTTTCAAGTGCAATTTTTATCTTACAAAAATAACACCTTTGATTAAGTATACTGTTAAGAGGTCTATAAAATATAGTTTTCGTACAACCAATATCAAAACTATATTTCAAGAACTCGTTCAAAAAGAAAAACCCTTAGTTTTGAAGCTAAGGGTAGCGTTTCTTCAGGTATGACGGAATCAGTTTAAATATAAGTAACCTGAAAGCTTCTTACTTTCGCCCGTGATATCTTCATAAACAAAAATATAGAAGTATGTTCCGCTGGGTAATTGTTCTTCCTTGTCGGAAGTAAGTCTGGCCAGCGACCGACCTTCAAAGTAGTTACCTGCCGTGTTATAAGAATCGGTCATATATAACAAGATGCCCCATCTATTGAAGATCTGGATGCTATTGTTCGATCGTTCTTCAAGGCCGGTAATAGTTAAAATATCATGAACCCCATCTCCGTTGGGCGTTACTACGTTGAAAATTTCGACCGCTACGTAGGGTGGCTCCAAGTAATTCGGAATACCATTATTGTTCTCATCGTCATTGGCATAGATACCGTCTGAATTTGTGTCTTCTTCAGCGGTCGGAATACCGTCACCGTCATCATCGGTATCTCGATAATCGGATTCGCCGTCGCCGTCGGTATTCGGCAAATCCCCGAATGGATCATCGATTTCATCGTTCACGTCAATGTCCAGGGCCTCTAAACCTTCATACCCGTCATCCAGACCGTCATCGTCTTTGTCAGAACCTATAAAAGTAACCTCGGGCGCACCATCTTTATCAATATCATGTGCTTCTACAGCGTCCGCAACATTATCGTTGTCACTATCCAGGTCCAAATAATCGGGCAGATCTTCGGTATCGGTATTTACCGGAATCAACCCTAGGGTTCCATCAATTTCATAGGCATCGTCTAAACCATTATTATTCGTGTCTTGAAGGCTCGGTGCGATGTACCTGGAAGTTGTTTGGGCCTCAACATTATCAGGTATACCGTCATTATCGCTATCGATATCCAAATAATCGGGATATAGATCTCCATCTGAATTTGTTGGATTCGTAGTTGGGTCGTTATCTCCATCGGTATTCAAGTCTTCAAAACTATCCAATATACCATCATCATCACTGTCTAAATCAATAGGTGTATCATCCATTGCATCCCTGAAATCAACATCACCACCAGTTGTGGCATCACTATCCATATCTGGTAGAATGACCGGCGCGGTCAATGGATTATCAATTGTTCCGCCAACATCGGTATAATCCGTCGTTGCATCGGTTGCCCCATCAAGACCATCGTTATCGCCATCATTTCGAAATAATGTAATATTGGCCTCCGCGGTATCATCCGCTCCTTCATTATCGGAATCAGTATCCAGATAATCCGGATTGTCGGTACCGTCCGTATTTATGGGAACAATGCCCGAAGGATAAGCCGTATCGATTCCATTAGCGTCAAAAATTCCGTTTGGAACCATATAACCGATAGTGGTCTGTGCCTCTACGTTATCGGGAATGCCATCTCCATCGGCATCTAAATCCAAAAAATCGGGTATCGTATCTGTATCGTTTATACTTTCTGCCAAGATATAATTTACAATCTCTCCGTCGGGACTATTTTGCACGGCATCCGGTATGCCATCGGTACCTGTGGAACCATCAACGATTCCATTCGTATGCGGCTGACCATGGCCAGCCTCTTCGGCATCCAGCATACCATCGTTATCACTATCAAGGTCGAATGAATCTATTACACCATCATTGTCGGTATCCGAACAGGTAGATGGACTAGTTACGGTTACACTTACAAAATCTATATTCGCACCAGAATAAAAATTCGGTCCTGAGGCATTGGAACTGAATCGCACTGTAGACTGAACGCTGGTCGCTTCAAATGTATTTTCATAGTAAAACCAAGTATTCGGCCCGCGAACACCGCCTATATCGCCTTGGGCAACGGTATTTTGACTATCTGTTAACAGCGTGCTATTCGTCTCATCTAGAACGGTAATTTGTACGTTTACATTAGAGCCTGGAGCATGACCCCAATCCTCTCCCCAATAAAATGAAAGGGTATATGTATTTCCTGGAACGGTGTTTATTCTCTGGCTGAATTCGTTCATAATTCCACCGGACCTTGTGGCAGCCCCTATGATATCCATGTACTGTAATCCGTGGTATGCCAGTGCCCATGCACCCCCTTCTACCCATGCATCCATATTTTGGGTATAGTCCCACGAAGTAATTTGGTCTGTATTCAGATCTGCACCGATATAGGCTCCATTGACTCCGGAGTTATTGTAAACTGATCCATCGGAAAAATCATCTCTTTCAAAAGAGCCGTTCAAAATTAAATTGCCACAACCTTCATCGGTATCTAGAATACCATCGTTGTCATCGTCGAAATCGACTACATCGGGCATTCCATCATTATCATTATCCGGTCTATTATCATTGGCATCCCTAAAATCGACATCGCCACCGGTGTTTGCATCCACATCAACATCAGGTAGAATTACCGGCGCTGTTAATGGATTATCTATCGTTCCGCCGACATCTGAATAATCGGCCGTAGCATCTGTGGCATCGTCCAAACCATCGTTATCGGTGTCATTGCCGGTTAGGGTAATATTCGCTTCGGCGGTATCGTTTCCTCCTTCGTTATCGGAATCGGTGTCCAAATAATCGGGATTATCGACTCCATCGGTATTGGTTGGAATTAGTCCCGTGGGATAAGCTGTGTCCAATCCATTTGTATCGACCACTCCGTTCGGAGCTATATAGCCTATGGTTGTTTGAGCTTCGACATTATCGGGTATACCATCGTTATCGGCATCTAAATCAATATAGTCCCAAACACCGTCATTGTCCGTGTCGGTAGGGTCGGTGGAAGGATCGTTATCTCCGTCTACATTGGTATCTTCTTCCGTATCGGGAATACCATCGTTGTCATCATCTAAATCCGTTGGGTCGGGAACTGTGTCATTGTCATTGTCTTCTTCGTTATCTGTAATATTAATTGTTGCTTGTGAATCGTTGATTGAAATCAACGCAGTTGAAAGATTCGTTAGATCTATGAACAATCGCTCGGTCGATTCAATCAGATTATCATCGATAATGGTTATTGTAATTGGTTGGGTCTCGCCATCGGTTCCCGCAAAGGTCAATTGGCCATTGTTCGCCGTATAGTCATCTGGGGCTATCGCCGAATCATCCGTTGATGTGAAGTCCAGGATAAAGCCGCCCGGCACATTTCCTGTCAATAATACATTGACCGTTGCGGTACCTGCCGCTTCGTCCACCGTAATGTCATCGTTCTGGAACGCTATAGAGCCAGCATCGTTGTCAATAATTTCAACATTACCCGATTGGTTTGCAAAAGCAGTGTTGGTAGGGTAAGGTCTTTGTGTTCCAATAACGGCTATTCTTGCGGAGAAAAACTCTGTTGCTTCCACAAGATTATCATCAATAATGTCAACAGGAATGAATAGCACTTCACCATCAACACCTGAAAAATTTAGTGTGCCCGTACCATCAGTATAGTCTTCTGGCGTCAATGCCTGTGATTCATTAAAATTGTATCGAATGTTATAGGGGAAGGCAAGTGTTCCGCCAGCATAGGTTACTGGAACTTGTGCGGTTCCAACATCCTCGTTTACTTGAATAGAGCCAACCGTAAATCGAGCAACTTCATTATCTTCAATAGTTACAACCGCTTGTGAGTCAATGATAGCTATTAAAGTCGTAGAAAGATTCGACAGGTCTACCACAAAATTTTCATTCGATTCAACTAACAAGTCATCAATTATAGGAATCGTAATCGGTTGTATTTCACCATCAATACCGGTAAAAGTTAAGGTTTCACTGGTTGTTGTATAGTCATTGGGTGAAGTGGCAGTAAGCGAAACAGGCCCTGAACCATCATTGACATCACTACCGTTATTTGTAGTGTAGTCAACTGTAAAACCGCCAGACACATTACCAGACAACACTACATTTACTGTTACGGTACCGGCATCCTCATCCACCGTAATATCATCGTTTACAAAACTGATACCTGTGCCTGCTCCTCCGTCATTATCGGTAATATTGATATCAGCCTGTGAGTCGTTGATGCTGATTAGCGTAGTTGACAGATTCGAAAGGTCTATAAACACACGCTCTGTCGCTTCGATCAGATTATCATCGATAATGGTTATTGTAATTGGTTGGGTCTCGCCATCTGTTCCCGCGAAGGTCAATTGACCAATGTTCATAGTATAATCGCCCGGGGCGATTGCAGAGTCGTCCGTCGAGGTGAAGTCCAAGGTGAATCCGCTGGGGACGTTTCCGGTCAATAGCACATTTACCGTTGCCGTGCCCGTGGCCTCGTCCACCGTAATGTCATCGTTCTGGAAGCTAATGCCGGTACCTACGCCGCCGTCATTATCCGTGATATTGATATTGGCCTGACTATCGTTTATAGCGATCAAGGTCGTCGATAGGTTCGAAAGGTCTATGAACGAACGTTCCGTAGCTTCGATTAGATTGTCATCGATGATTGTAATCGTTACCGGTTGGGTCTCGCCATCGGTTCCCGCAAAGGTCAATTGACCGGTGTTCGTAGTATAATCGCCAGGGGCGATTGCCGTATCGTCCGTCGATGTAAAGTCCAAGGTGAACCCACCGGGGACGTTTCCTGTCAATAGTACATTTACCGCTGCCGTGCCCGTGGCCTCGTCCACCGTAATGTCATCGTTCTGGAAGCTGATGCCGGTGCCAGCACCAGCATCGTTGTCAAGAATTCTTAAAGCGGATTTTTCAGTATTTATACTTACCCTAGATGGACCAGTACCGTATTTAGTTACTTCTGCTATATTTCTTGATTTCACACCACTAAATTCCTCAGTAGGTTCGATTAAAGTATCATCTAAGGTTGGTATGGGAATAAAAATTTCTGTGCCGGCAATTGAGTTGGCCGGAAAAGTAACCGTAGTACTAAGGCTGCTATAATCTGAACCCTCTGTAGCAGGATCGCTTGAAGATGGTCTTTCTTCCACTAAAAAGTCAACATTGTAGGCATCTTCAATTCCGACATATTGTTGGCCACCACCATTAATATCTGTTGATAAAAACAGCCTATATTGGATTGTACCTCCTTCGGTTACACTGAAATTCCCCCCAACTACATAGGCTACATCTATATCTATTATGGTACCTATACCTATTGCATCGGTAATGTTAACGGAACCAGAAGTCGATATTTCGGCTTCAAATATTTGATCTGACTCCACCCAATTATCATCAATGGCGGCAACATTAAAAGTTATACTAGTTGCATTTGCCGGTAATGTTATGCTAGATGGGCCATTATAATCTGCATTAATAGTTGTAATGTTTGAATAATCGATGTCAAAAACGACATCTTCTGCAATTGCATGTGAGGAGGTAATCGTAAAGGTTAAGTTCGTGCCTTCGACTCCCGAAACATCATCAATGGTAATTGTTGGCCTAATGATTAATGCTGGAGAAGCTGTTTCTGTATCTGGACTACACAAATTATTTGAATCGGTAATTATCGCCCGATATTCATAATTATGCATGGTTGCAGTAACCCCGGTCAATGTTAAACTAGTACTGGTGGCACCTGAATAGATACCGGCATCGACAATAGGATTATAACTTGTTCCCCCATCTATGGTTTCTTCCCATTGATACGTGAGTCCTGTGCCAGTGGCGGCAACCGTAAAAGTTGCATTTCCACCTGCAGTAGTCATTTGTTCGCTAGGCTCAGAGGTAATCGTCACTGATTGGTTTGGTGCAGTTACTCGCGCATTTGTTCCCGTATAGCCACCTTGACCGGTTACCATACCATTGGAATCAACGGACACTGGCGAGTTTCCTAAAATACCATCATCATCGGGATCTGTGTGACCTGCTTCAATGGCATCAACACAGGTATCGCCATCACTGTCATCATCCAAATAATCAGGAGTAGTATCTCCATCGGTATCTCTAGTTTGTAGCGCCCTCACTTGTAGGCTAAAATCATCAAATGCAATATAGTTGCGCGAAGGGTTGTCATCTACAACGTCATAAAAATGAACACGAAATTTGTAGGTGGTGTTCTGTTTAAGCAACAATGACGGGTTACTAGAGCCATCAAAAAAGTCATAAAAATCTGTTGTTGTAGAATTGTTTGTTTCCATGTGGTCAATATCTGATCCAAGTAATGACCATGTGGAAAAGTTGTCGTCCGAAACCAGCAGTGCCGCTTTATAGCTATCGCCATGCCCATTGCTATTTGATGCATCTTCAAATATATTACTAACGGCAGCTAATAACGTCATATCTTCAACTTCGCTGGAGCTTGTTACGGCGTATTCGATATATTCACTATTCACAATTGATTCAAGAAGGGATAGGGCTTCTACACCTGTAATATTTAATGCGCGAGATACAACCGTGGCACCAATACCGTCACCTATATACTCATTTTCCACATTGGATAGTACCCAATCGTTTAACTTAGGTGTTGGGTCAATACCGTTAGGATCTCCGGCCTGGTTATGTGTCCATCTGATGTTATCGAAAAAGCCATCTTGACTTTCATTGGTGTCAAGAATACCGTCATTGTCGTCATCGCGATCTAGGTCATTCGTTATTCCATCTAAATCGCTATCTCTTAAGATATAATTGCTACGGCCCTCTTGCGTAATGATTAGTCCGTTAATAGCATTATCACCCCAAACGTCAACGACATTTAATAATTCAGCTGACGAATCAGCTCCGTTGACCTCAATGGTGAAATTAATAGTAAAGCTTTGCCCTGGCTCTAGCAGGTTTGAAGAATTACCCGATAACAAATCAATACCACTTCCATAAGTTGAACCGGTCAATCCATTAAACCCTGCATTGGCACTTGGAGGTGAAGTTGCGTTTATATTCGTTACTGATGGAACACTTGTAATACCCACAAAGTAAGTACCGAAAGAATGGGCTACAGAATCAAGTGCTGCCATTCTATAGATATTCACATCGTTATCGTCATCGGCTAATACCATAATTTCATAGGACAGGTCATAATTCCCAGAAATACCGCTAGCAGCGGGTACCGCATCGGTAAGAGTCTTTGACACCTCTAAGTACGCCCTATAATCAAATTCTATGGCCAGACCATTTCTACAAGTGGTTGCCGGGCCCTCTATTCCGCCCTGTGTCGGGTCTTGACCATCTGTTGTGGTTATTTCTAAGCGATTTCCCGCTGTATCATCGGCAAAGACCGTACCTGAAGTCCATCGAGTGTCGCCTTTTATAGGAAGGGCAATGGGCCCCACATTTAGGGTGATTTCAACAAAATCTTCTTCTTCAGGATTTAATGAACCACTGGAAATTAAAAGATCATCTGCCGTTACGCTGCTTCCTCCGATTACTGAAGCGCCTCCCGTAAAACTGGGATTTACAGTAATTGCCCCATTTGCCGAATTAGACACAGAAATTGAATTGATAGGCATGTTGTTGTACAGGTGACTGAAACTATCGGTATACGTTATATTGGTTGCCGGTCCTCCCGTACCTGCGTCATTATCATAATTACCGATGGTGGCCCTATACCTAAAATCATAAGTGCCATCTATATTTGGTTCGATATTCGAATTATATCCCAAGTCATTGGCGCCCTGAAACACATCTAATGCACCACCTAAAATGACGTCTGAGTCATACATAAACGGTGAATCATCATTACCAGTAGCCGTTTGATTTCCTTGCACCGGGTTCACACCAGATACCGTCGAAATCCAATTATACCTAGTGTTATCTCCCCAAACGGTCGGATCTGAAAAAATTATGAAACTAAGATATGTTCCTCTTCCAGGTTCAATACATTTGGATGTTGACGGATCTATGACATTTCCTGTTAGGTTAGATCCACTAAAACCAGAGGCACTAGAATCGATATCACTTAAATCAAAACCCGAACCACCAAGATTTGTGATAGCTAAATCTAAAAAAGCCGGGTAGTTAGATAAGTCTAGTGTCATTTGCGGGCTACAGACGGCTACAGTATCTCTGTTCACGAAGCTTACACTATGGCAAATCGCAAATCTACCATCCCTTGTCTTACCCCAAGACCTATGGCCAGGGTTCGTCTCTATTTGAGCAAACAACATCGAAGGGAACAATAAATAACAAGCAATAAAGCATAGCACTAGCTTTAGGGTTCTTGCGTTTTTTAAGAAATGGGGGTATTTCATTCTAATTCAATAAATCTACTGGGCATCCTTTATTTACATCACCATGAAATATAGAAACGCGCATTAAAAGTCAATATTGTTGAAATCAAGCTGTGTACCTATCCCTCAAAATGGTGTAGATTTATCCTAAAGCTTAAACAAAATAAGACGTAATTAGCCTCTGAAGCCAAATATTTGTTGTGTAAAGGACCATTACCGATGCGAAAGAAGTGGTAGATGATAGTATTGCCAATGTAATAAGTTTTTTCTTACAAAGTATAATTTGATAAGAGGTAACGAAAAAGACTACCGAACGCTGTCTAAAATCGATAAAACCTAATGCTTGGGATACATTAATGAAAATTCTTGAAAAAGAATCTCGGTGAGCTGAAATCGTCCTTTGTAAAGATAAAATCTAGAGGAGAATCACTTCATAAAGAAGTCGTGGTTTTAAATGGCTCCCAACTGGATAATCGCACAATCGTAAGCCATCTCTATCAAGAATTTCCACAAAAAGAAAACCCCTGGCTTTTGGGTCCAAGGGTATAGATTCTTTTTAAAGTTATCAATCAGTTTAGATACAAATAACCAGAAAGGTTTTTACTTTCACCCGTAGTATCTTCATAAACGAAAATATAGAAGTATGTTCCAGTGGGCAGGTTCTCTATCTTCCCAGAGGTAAGTCTGGCCAAAGACTGGCCTTCAAAATAATTGCCTGTTGTGTTATAAGAATCCGTCATATACAACAAAATGCCCCATCGATTGAAAATCTGTAAATTGTTTTTAGGTCTTTCTTCAAGGCCCGTAATTGTTAGAATATCATGTACCCCGTCTCCATTAGGTGTTACTACATTAAAGACCTCGACTTCTGTGTAGGGCGGCTCTAAGTAATTCGGAATGCCATTGTTGTTTTCATCGTCATTTGCATAATTGCCATCGGCGTTGTCATCTTCGTTGCGGGTCGGAATGTCATCGCCATCATCGTCATAGTCGCGATAATCCAACTCTTCATCGTTATCGGTATTCGGAAGATTGGCAAAGGGGTTATCGATTTCATCGTTCACATCGACATCTAACATTTCGACACCTTCATAGCCGTCATCTAGCCCATCATCATCTTTATCGGAACCTACATAATTAACATCGGCAGCACCATCATGATTATGGTCGTGACCTTCTATAGCATCCGGTATATTGTCATTATCACTATCAAGATCTAGATAATCGGGCATGTCTTCATTATCCGTGTTTATGGGTACTAAGCCAAAGTTCATATCCGTTTCGTAGGCATCGTCGAGACCATTATTATTATCGTCCCGTAAAATTGGTGGAATATACCCTGAAGTCGTTTGTGCTTCTACATTATCGGGAATACCATCATTATCGCTATCGATATCGAGATAATCTGGATATAGGTCATCATCGGAGTTGGTAGGATTTGTTGCCGGATTATTATCACCGTCAGTATTCAAATCTTCAAAACTATCCAATATACCATCGTCGTCACTGTCTAAATCGATTAGTGTATCGGGATTCACCGCTATATTCGCACTAGCGGAAATAGTATAGCGATCGCAAAGATTATTGGCATCGGAGGCCACTAATCGAAAATCGTCTGAATTTGCAGAAAAAGGTACGTTCATAACAGTTAGCGAACTTGTATTTGTACCTGAATACATAGCACCATCGGTAATTGGATTCCAATTTGCACCTTCATCCGTACTTACTTCCCATTGAAACGTCAAATCCGTTCCAGTAATTACCGCAGTAAAGTTGCTGTTTTCACCTTCGTCAACAACGATGTCGATTGGTGAAGCATCGAGAGTTACCGATTGGAACGGAGTAATAACCCTTGCATGGTTTCCTGTATACCCGCCTTGTCCGGTAACCAAACCATTAGCCGCTACTATGATTGGGGAATTTCCTAAGTAGCCATCACTGTCAGCATCCGAATGCCCGGCTTCTATCGCGTCTACGCAACCATCACCATCACTATCGCTATCTAAATGATCGGGCGTTGCATCGCCGTCGCTATATTGCTCTTGACAAGCGGAAACCCGAACCGTAAAATCATCGAATACCGAATACGCGACATTACCATCATTTTGCTGATTATAGGCATACACGCGAATAGTATATGTCGTATTCTCTTCCATATTAAAGCTAGATCCCACCGGCATAAAATCAAAGAATTCAGATACCCCATTTGTTGGATAATATACTTTTATATCAGAATACAATAAAATTGACGTTGCAAAATTATCTTTTGATATGGTCAGGGCAACGTCATAAGAATTACCGATTGCCGACCCTCCCGAATTTTGATACCAATTCATGCCGATACGCTCAATAATTGGATTGATATGGCCTGAGCCCGTAGTAAAATTAACTTCGACATATTCATCTTGTAGAACGGCCTCACCGTACGTAAGTGCGTCGATATTTGACAATTGTAATTCCGCACCTGGAGAATTACCATTTAAACCGATACCCGTTGTAACATTACCTGCACCGGATATAAGCCAATTCGAGATTGCAGGATTTTGAACAAAATCATTTGTTCTCGTTCCTACGGGCGCATTAAATTCCCAGGCAAAATAGTCGTCATCGATACATTCCATTCCTTCGTTGGCGTCTGTTATTCCATCATTGTCATCATCTAGATCGGTTTTGTCATTTACACCATCGGAATCGGAATCGTACGCCGTAGTGATGTATACAGATGCAATATCTACGCTGCCACCTGCATCGGTTATTTCATAATTGAAGAAATCAGTACCCGTAAAATCAGTATTTGGGGTATAGGTAAAATAATCATCATAAGAATCGACAGGGGTACCATTATCGTTCAATGAAATAGATCCATTTGTCGGTATCGTAAAATTGGTTATTGCACCGTTCAATCTCGGGCCTGAGCTACCAAAATTATCGTTATCCAGAATATTGATCACATTGTTCACCGAATTTTGCGAAACATTTATAGAGTCAAAAATAGCTTCTAGTTTTATTATAATAATGGCTGTACCCGTATCACATACACCTGTATTCGGGGCTGGGAGACAAACCTCGTACTCAAAAGAATCGTTACCCGTAAAGCCGGGGTTCGGTATATAGTTGAATGTACCATCGGGATTAAATGTCAATACCCCGTTTGAAGTTGTAGAAGTTAAGGTATAGGTACTTCCAGAAGGTACAAGGTCATTAGCTGCAATATCTCCATTACCCTCACGGTCCAATTTTATTCTTAAGCTATCGTCCTCTGCATAGGTTTGCATTAGAAAAAACTTACCGTCGCCGTGGTCGTTTGTAGCACCCATATATCTAATTGACGTGATAGTAGAGCCTACCGGTGCCAATTCTGAAAGTTGGTAAAGGGCGATACCTATTATTTGGTTGTTCTCATTATTCCGACCACTGCTCCAGTAATCACTAGATGCCGATGGCGGAGCCTGAGGCCTTACACCGGTCAGATTACCTTGATTTCTAATAAAGGTACGACCTAGCATTTGTTCGGTACTTCCACCTACCGGTATACCGTAAAGTTCAATATACATACAGTTATTACCACCTCGTTCCGTAATTGCAATTACACCGTCGGGGTTTGATGGTATTCCCGGATTATATCTTATGGTCTGTATCTGTGCATCGGTGGTGGGGATAGCACTATAATTCCCACAAATATTATCTCCCGTATTTTGAGATTGAAAATAATGGTTCAGATTAAGCGATTGATAGGCACCCATCGCTCCAGTTACCCAATTGGGACTATCACTTCCCGATATAATGCGCGTACCGTTCATCCAAATATTGTTTTGACTGTCACCTCCAGGCCCCAAACGGGTCATCTCATAAGATGATGGTACAACAAACGTTGTATAATCTACGCCACTAATTGATATGGATTGCAAGTTTGCGGGATCACTAAGAGAGGTTTGATTATCTGCCCAATTAAAGGTTACCCCGCTTCTAATGGAATTGGCTTGGGCAGAAACGGCCATGGTACCGTAAAAAAACGCAACGATCAAAACACATATCGCATAAGTAATACGTAAAGGGTAACTTTTTTTCATAGGTTAAATTTTAAAGAAAAGACTTGGGGTCTTATTTTCCTACAAAATTACTACAGTACTGCCCTATTCTAAAAAATAGCCGATGTTCGGACAATTTCACCGCTTTAAAGCCTATAATTACTTCAAACAATGGTGTTTACATAGTTTCACACTTTACGTTGTCGTATTATCATTACTGTTAAACGGACTACTACCTCTTTGAAAAAAATGAAAGAATTTAAAAGAACCGTGGCGATTTCAGATTACCCTTGGTAGAAATAAAATCATACCGAAGAATTACTTCAAAAGAGCCGTCGTTATAAATGGCATTTCCCAGTTCTGTTATCTCACGATCGTAAGCCATACCTATCAAAAATTTATTCGAGATATTAAAACCTAACAAAGCACTAAATGCAGCGTCCCAGCGATAGGCAGCGCCTAGAATGAATTTTTCGCTCAGCATAAAATTTGCCGACAGGTCTACTTGTAGGGGTGCTCCCGTTACCAATTTAGTCAGTAGGGTAGGTTTGAATTTTAAATTCGGATTCAAATCCCAAACGTATCCAGTAATAAAATAAAAGTTCATCTGCTCCTTTGCTGTAGAAGGCGCCGGGCCATCTTTGAAATGAACCGTTTGTAAAATTCTCGGTACCGACAACCCTGCATAAAATTTATCGGTATGGTAATAAACGCCGGCTCCAAAGTTGGGCGAAAAACGATTATCAATATCCTGTTCTAGGCTTGTATCGGGTGCTATTTGGTTAAGTTCGGAGAATCGAACATCGAGCAAGTGCCCCGTGCCTTTCAGTCCAAAACTTAATCGACCGTCAGTAGACGTGTTTATTGTATACGAAAAGTCAATATCAAAATAGGTTTCCGAGGTCGGCCCGATTTTATCGTTTACGATCGACATACCTAGACCAACACCGTTAAACCCGATGGGCGAGTGTATATTCAACGTTTGTGTAGACGGGGCACCATCTAAACCGACCCATTGTGAACGGTGTAGCGCTGCTATGCTCATATGCCCGCGTGATCCGGCATAACCTGGGTTTACGCTTACCGTATTATACATGTATTGCGTATATTGGGCGTCTTGTTGTGCAAATGCCTGCTGTACCGCCGTAAATAATAACATGGTAAAAAACGCAATTAATTTGCTAACGGTCGTTTTGAGATTTGGGATCATCATAACTGTTATCTGTTTATATATATGTATCCTGAAATGGATTTCATTTCTTCTATATTATTTTTATAATCTAAAATGTAGAAATACGTTCCTACGGGAAGTTTTCGATCTACATCTACTGTCACCCTGCCTTCTGAAGTACCATCAAAAATATTACCCTGCGTGTTATACGCTTGAGTACCGTAGACCAATACGCCCCACCTGTTGTAAATGCGTATTGAATTATCGGGGAAATTCTCTAGACCGCTTATGGTAAGTACGTCGTGTACCCCATCGCCGTTCGGTGTTATCACATTAAAGACCTCGACTTCTTCCTCAGATGCATTTGGTTCCAAATACTCTGGTATACCATTGCCATTTGTGTCATCATTGGCGTAATCACCATCCGTGTTTGTATCTTCATCTTTACTTTCTATACCATCATTATCGTCATCAATATCGCGATAGTCAACTTCCCCATCACCATCGGTATTTGGCAAATCAGTATATGGGTCATCAATTTCGTCGTTCACATCGGTATCGATGGCAGTATTACCTTCAAAACCATCGTCAAGACCATCATTATCTTTATCTGAACCTATTAAGGTAACGTCTGGAATACCATCTTGATTGTGATCATGGCCTTCAATATTATCAGGTATATTATCGTTGTCACTATCATCATCAACGTAATCGGGTAAGTTATCCCCATCGGTATCTTCAGGAATAATTCCTAAATTACCATCGGCTTCATAGGCGTCATCCAGACCGTTGCTGTTCAAATCTTGACCACTTGGGGGTATATATCCCGTAGTCGTTTGACCTTCAACATTATCCGGTATGCCATCGTTATCACTATCGATATCCAAATAATCTGCAATACCGTCTCCATCCGTATCCGTAGGATTGGTGGATAGATCGTTATCTCCATCTAAATTCAAGTCTTCGAAACTATCAAGAATACCATCATCGTCGGCATCAAGGTCTATAGCATCGGTTACCACTATTCTTACGGTAGCCGTACTACAATTTCCTGAGGTATCACAAAGGGTGTACATAAATTCATCTGCCCCGAAATAATCAGTATTCGGTGTATATGTCACGATATCGTCAGATGGGTCATTGGGCGTTCCCCCGTTATTAATAGTTACATTGCCGTTGGATGGATTCGCGGTCGTTAACGTGCCTATGGTCGGAATATCATTGTCATTACCTAAAATATCGATATCGACAGGTGTATTCTCATTCGTTGCAACGGCATCGTCGATAGCGTCCACAATAGGAAGTACATCAACGGTAACCGTGGCCGTACTACAATCACCAAAAGTATTACAGACCGTATAATCAAACGAATCAGGACCATTATAATCCGTATTTGGAATATATGTTACGATATCGTCGGTTGGATCGTTCGGAGTACCATTATTATCTATGTTTACAGTGCCATTATCAGGAGTATCCGAAATTATCAGCGTGCCCGATGTAGGCAATTCTGAATCATTAGTGTAGATGTCTATTATAACCGACTCGTCTTCGTTTACGGTAACCAAATCGTCGACTAATATAGCGGACTCATCCATACACACTACCGTGAAATTCGGAAGGCTTTTACTGTTGCCCGCTTTAGTGATCGTTGCCGTGTAGCGTATGACCGTTTGCGTAGCGACTACCGTCGGACTACTTTGGTCTCCCGTAACGGCCGGACTCCAACTCAAGGTAGCCCCTGGCGGAACCGGATTTGCCGAAATATCAAGAGTCACCTCGTTAAACGGTGAATTACAGTTTGTCAATATAAAATATCCGGTGGCGTTCTGGCCGCACTGCGTACCGTCGTACGTTGCAAAGTATACCCCCCTATCGGTTGCTTCGTAGAATGAATCAATACCTAAGACCGTACTTGTATCGGAAGCTTCGTACCAACGAAAATTAGTTCTGGTCTCACCATCGGTATTGGGTGGCGCCTGTAACATAAACTGGGCGTGTGATACAGAAATCCCCAGCAACGTGAAAACGACACTGAGGAAAATAGTCTTGTATGTTGTGATGAATTTCAAATCGAATCGGTAGCGGTTTTTATTATTTAACAACAAAGACTACGTTGATCAACGAGTTATAATCTGCAGGTTGATTGAATACTTCGTAGGATAGAATTCCAGCGGCATTGACCGACATATTTACAACGGTCGTACCATTACCGAATACATCTGGATCAGCATAAGTAACGTGATAATCCAGCTCATTGGCGTTATAGGTGGGTATTGTACCAGCACTACTCGCAACGGGCGAACCGAATTGCGCAATGTATTGGGCGTGCAAATCAATAGTGAACGTACCGTTAGTTGATGCATCGACCGCAATAGAAGGCGGGTAAAAAACCTTTGAAGCTTTTAAGGAATTTACCTTTCTTAAATTTCCGTTAGCATCAGCTGATACCAGCTGATCCGTATCGGCGGCGGCAGGAAGCGTTCTTACCCTTGCATTACCATTGACATCCAATTTAGCAGATGGATTTACGTCAATACCAAGACCCGTAGCGTTCAATGTCATTTCATCACTTCCGGAAACTTTAAAGTCATGTGTCACGGAAGCGTTGTAGGCCAATGTGCCGCCCTCTATCCCCAAACCATATGAATTTTGGGGGGTACCACCATTGTGAAGCAAAATTTGGTAGTCCGTAAAATTATCAAAGCTCGCGCCACTTCCCGCATTGTTGCCAATTTGTAGTTGAGCCAGAGGACTACCGATACCAATACCAACTCTACCTTGGGTAAAAATATTATCATTTATGTTATCGGGTGCAGTTGTAGTACCTACTTCATACCAATCGTGGTCGGATAGGCCCACTAAGTCGACCGTTTGGCTAGTGCCGTCTTCAATACCCACCGTCAACGTAGTACCTGATAGGCCTAGATTCTCTATATTCTGATTATCACTTCCAGAGTTGGCTAAAGATGAAAGGTCAACCGTAGTAGAGGTTCCATCCTCGATATCAATCTGCAAAACATTGCTTCCATTTAGAGTTGCACCGGTTAAATTCTGATTATCCGTATTGGCCAAACTAGATAAATCTACGGTTTCGCTAGAACCATCTTCAATTCCAATGGTTAATGTAGTTCCAGATAAACCTGATCCTTGTATACTTTGATTGTCGGCCAAAGAGGATAAATCCACAGTTTCGTTTGATCCGTCTTCAATTCCTATTGTCAACGTGGTTCCTGATAGTCCGGAACCTTGAATATTCTGGTTATCTGCTAAAGCTGCAAGACTCACGGTCTGTGAACTTCCATTCTCGATACCAACGGTCAAAGTGCTTCCAGAAAAAGTCAAATTCTGGATATTTTGATTGTCGGTACCGGGATTGTCTAAATGGGATAAATCGACGGTATCAGGAGAACCGTCTTCAATACCTACCGTGAGAATATTAGAACTCGTATTTATGGCCAGGTTTTCTATATTTTGATTATCAGTACCGCTATCGGAAAGACTAGATAGGTCGACTGTTGTAGAGTTTCCGTCCTCGATATCTATCTGAAGGATGTTGCTCCCGTTAAGGGTCGCGCCCGTTAGGTTTTGGTTATCGGTGCCCGAATTGTTCAGGGCCGAAAGATCCACACTTGTGGACGCCCCGTTCTCTATATCGATCTGCAAGGTGTTTCCCGTCAAAGTGGCACCGGTCAGATCCTGTTCGTCGGTATCGGTATCCAAGGACGCCAAATCTACCGTCTGGGCAGTTCCGTCCTCGATACCTACGGTCAAGGTAGTACCTGAAAGACCAAGGTTTTCTATGTTCTGATTATCCGTGTTCGCCAGACTTGAAAGGTCGACGATCTCATTGGTTCCATTCTCGATGCCGATTGTTAAATCCGTACCACTAAGGCCGGAACCGGATATGTTCTGGTCATCTGTTCCGTCATTGTCCAAAGATGATAAATCGACCGTAGTAGATGTACCGTCCTCAATATCAATCTGAAGTATATTGCTCCCGTTAAGTGTCGCACCCGTTAGGTTTTGGTTGTCGGTGCCGCTATTGTTCAATGCCGAAAGGTCCACAGTTTGTGAAATACCGTCTTCGATGCCTACTGTAAGGATATTTCCGACAAGGCCCAAGTTCTCGATATTCTGATTGTCGGAACCTTCAAGGCTTGAAAGATCGACCGTCGTGGAGCTACCGTCCTCGATATCGATTTGAAGGACGTTACTTCCGTTTAAAGTTGCTCCCGTTAGATTCTGGTTGTCCGTTCCACTATTGTTCAATGCCGAAAGGTCCACAGTTTGTGAAGTACCATCTTCTATACCTACTGTAAGGATATTTCCGGCAAGGCCCAAGTTCTCGATATTCTGGTCGTCTGTATTCGCCAAGCTTGAAAGGTCGACGACCTCATTGGTTCCGTTTTCGATACCGATGGTCAAATCCGTGCCGCTAAGGCCTGAACCGGAGATATTCTGGTCATCACTGCCTGCATTGTCTAAATGGGAAAGATCCACTGTCTGTGCCGTCCCGTCCTCGATACCTACGGTAAGTACATTCGTGGTCGTGTTGACCGCTAGGCTTTCTATGTTTTGATCATCGCTTCCATCATTATCCAGTGCGGAAAGGTCGACCGTTGTAGAGCTTCCGTCCTCGATTTCTATCTGAAGAATGTTGCTCCCGTTCAGATTTGCGCCTATGAGGTTCTGGTTATCCGTGTTCGCCAGACTTGAAAGGTCGACGACCTGGTTCGTTCCGTTCTCGATACCAATGGTCAGATCGGTACCCGACAATCCCGATCCCGCTATGTTCTGGTCGTCACTGCCATTATCATCCAAAGACGATAAGTCAACGGTTGTGGACGTACCATCTTC
>ENA-ORXU01001202-ORXU01001202.1-marine-metagenome-genome-assembly--contig:-NODE-1202-length-22927-cov-4.552429_pt1 | contig 22927 bp, 19 predicted proteins | sample MGYA00237869_ERZ511484 | MGnify/ENA metagenome assembly ERZ511484
GCTAGCCCTTCGAGATAGGCCTAAATATTTAATTAATTATTAACCTGAAAAAAGGCAACCGTAATCAGTCAAGGTCAACCCGAAACCCGAAACCCGAAACCCGAAACCCGAAACCCGAAACATGATCAACAAACGCCTTCTAGTAAAAAACCTACTCGCCCACAACGACGAGAACAGTTTTTATGATAAAAAGCGTTTTATATCCATTGGACAAAAAGAAGGGAAGGCCAAATTTCTAAAGCATGTGTGTGCCTTGGCGAATAGTAATCCGGCGAATAATTCATTTATTGTTATCGGGGTAGAGGATGAGGATAATAAGATCGTTGGGGTCGACTTTTTCGATGATAGTAAGATACAGAACCTGGTCAACGCCTATTTGGATAATCCGCCTTTGATCTCCTATGAGAATATTCCGTTTCCACATTTACCAGAGGGGAAGGTTGTTGGCCTCGTGACCATAAAATCAAACGAAAAAGTCTGTGCCCTACGTAAGAACATCTGGAAATATTATGGGGGTATGGTCTTCTTTCGGGAGGGTAGCATCAGTATGCCAAAGGCCTATGATATCGAACTAAAGGAAATCAACTCAGAGGTTGTTGCCACTATCGAACAGCATGCGCGAAACAATATCGAACTCACTTTAGATGGTGTTATCGACTTCATAAATAACCGTCATAAAAACTTAGAGCACAACTATAAGGTCTTTAAGGAACAGTTTGTGCTATGCTGGGCGGGGAATAAAAAAAAGGTAAAAGGAGAGACCTACTATTCACGGGTCGATATTGAGTTGATCAACGAACAGGTTAAACTTTTTTATTCTGCGTTAGACGAAATTACGATCGACTTTGATGAGCATTCTTTTTCGACTATCGAGTACGTTCAATTGGGTCTTGGGGCCAAACAGACCTATTATCCGTTGGAAAAAATGGTCATTACCTTTGATGATAACGGTACGTACCAGATACAAAGTAATCTGCTTTTCGAACCACCTCGCTATGATAAAAAAGCGTTACACCATATTTATAATGCGAACAATGCGATACTTCATAAGCTCGAAAAGAAAATCGGTTTAAATGTTTCGGAAAAAAAAGATATCAAACATTTGCCCGACACCTATCTGATTTGTTTTTTGAACGGATTCGAAGATGCCAAAGACCAAATGGAAGCCGCGCGACCCTTGATTAAGAAATATGATGGAGCTATTTACCTTTCATTAAAAGAAGCCCTTCGTATTTTAAGAAAGGTGAAGTATAGCTAGTAAATTTCTCCACTATTCTTCCAATCTTTCCCCGGGAATTTCTTGACCTCCCTGATGTAATGTTACGCTTTCAACTTCTCCGTCCTCATTTTTATTAAAAGTGAGTTGGGCTTCTACTACCTTTAGATAGAAAACGTTTTCAGATTTTGGAAAGACCGGAAACTGGGGCTGCCCCGTAGCCTGTGCCATTAATTGGTTGCCTTCTAAAGAAACCGTAAGAATAAAATTCGGCGCCAATTCGTATTTGCCGACATAGGTTTCTAAAACCCTCTTATCTACGATTACTTCTTTGACCAAACCTTCTGGATTTACACCCAGCTCTTTCAACTTTTCAATCGCGTTTTGGTTGGCAGGATTTAGCTTGACCGCTTTGCTGTAATTTTCGATAGCCTTTTCTTTATCTCCTTTTTCTTTAAATGCTTCCCCATAACTATCGTAAACATTGGATGAATTGGGGTAAACTTCGGTGTTCAGTTTAAATATGGCTAAAGCTTTTTCCATCTCTTCGCCCCTTAAATATTGATAGCCCAATCGGTTCAATTCGTTCTCGTCAAAATCAAATTCCGAGGCTTTGTTCTTCTTTAAATCGGAATAAGCCTTCAAGCCAGCTTGCAATCCTTCTTCATCGATAACACTCTGAATTTTGGTCGCAATGGACGGCTTTATTTCATTCAAGGGCGATTCAGGATGCAGAATGTGTATTCCGATATCATCAACTCCAACGTTTGAGTTTGAAAGTACAACTACTCCCTTTTTACCTCCTTTTATAAATCCGGCAAAAGTGCGATAACCGCCAGTGCCACCGTTATGCCAAATTATTTCAGTATCATCGAACACCTTGGTAAGCCACCCCAAACCTATAATTTCATCTTCTCCTTTTTCTCTAGAATTCTTTTGTGCCAATTGCATTGCGGGGTAAAGGTCACTTTTTTTAGTCCCCATGTTGAATGCTAGATATTTCAGCATATCAACTGCATTTGACCGAATTGCGCCTGCACCTGCCAGTGTTGTTAAGTCCCAATTCTCAACTTCGACACCACCGCTGTGGCCCATAGCAAGATTTTTTTTCATGTTGGATGTAAGGGTAATACCAGTATCTTCAAGATTTAAGGGTTTGGTAATGACTTTTGCTAACAATGCTGCGTAGGTCGTATTATTTTGTTTGGCCAAAGTATGCCCTAATAAACCCATAGCGTAGTTTGAATATTCAAATTGTGAGCCGATATCCCTTGGGAGTTCATAATTCTCTAAAAAATCATACATCTGATTCTCGGTATAATCGGCAAACGGATTATTGGGATTTGCAGGATTAAAATTTGAGGGCATCCTCGGCAGCGAAGAGGTATGATTGGCCATATGCAACAGTTTGATGGCCTCTCCATTTCGAGTGGGTGCCGTAATACCTTCAGGCAGATACTTTTGTAGCGGATCATCCAACTTCAGCTTTTTTTTCAAGACCATGTCGGCCAATAAAATTCCTGTGAACGTTTTTGAAATAGAGCCGATTTCAAAAATGGAATATTCATCTACTGCTTCTTTGGTTTTTAAAGATTTGAGGCCATAACTATAATAATTTGTGCCGTCTGCATCTATTATTCCTACCACGATACCTGTATTGATGCCATTATCAATCCGTAATTTTATGTTGTCCTTGACTTCTTGTGATGGGGTTGTCTGTGCTTGGCAGACGAACAAAAATCCCGTTAATAAAAAAGCGGATATTATTTTTTTTAACATTTTGTATTTTTTAGTGTTCCCTTTTGTCAGAATTAGGATTTATGGGATTCTGAAATTTTAGGATATGGTTTTGCTATGAATTTTCTGGATTGTTTTTTCGGCTTTTGTTTTCTGGATGGTTTACGTTATACACTCTTTTGAACTGTAAGCTTTTCGACCCGAAATTGATTAAAAGACCAATAGGTAAGTTATAGGCTTGGCAATAGTTCATGGCTTGTGCCAAATGCACATCTTCTAATTGTATCAAAGCCTTTATCTCGACCATAATTAGATCCTCGACAAAGAAATCGACCCGCCTAGTTCCGATATACTGGCTTTCGTAGCGGATGTCCATTTTCATCTCTCGCTGAAAAGTCAAATTTTGTTTTGTGAATTCGATTGCAAGGGCACGTTGATAGATTACTTCTTGAAAACCGTTTCCCAGAGTCGAGTGTACTTTCATGGCACAACCGATGATACTATGCGTAATTTTTTCGTATTTCATTGTCAGAATTAGGATTTGGTGATTCTAAGATTCTTTGTTGACCTGATTGTAATTTATTTCATCTTAAAAAACCACCTCCTTTGGGGATGGTCATGTTCTTTTGGCTTTGCCTGAATCCGCGATGCAATTGCGATTTTTTTTGAGAATTTTTTTTTGCAATCATTTGTTTGATCGGGTTTGGCACCTGCCATCGCCGCCCCCTATGGGGGTAGCCTTTAAAGCCACCTTCTAAGAAGGTGGATATTTACTGCCTTTTTATTTCTCTAAATACGTGAGGATAAAAATCTTATCATCCTCAAATCCCCTAAATCCTAATTCAGACACTTTTTGCAATTTGTCAGAATTAGGATTTTTAGGATGAATGGATTTCATGATTCCTTTTTTGAAGGGATTGTAATTTACAGTTTTTCCCATCCCCCCAAACCCATGAAGGTGAAAATCCTATAATCCCCTAAATCCTAATTCTGATAATTATTCTTCTTCCATCACTTCAATAAGTTCGTCAATTTTTTTCAATCTCGGCGCATCGATTTTTTTAACCTCCCATCTACTATAAATGTAAGCGCCAATGTGCCCAACTACTCCAACAAGTATAAGCTTGATAAAGAAAGCAAGATTGATTATCCCATCAAAATATACACCGGCGATGGATAGAAAGTAGGCTGGCAACGCCAATAAAGCATACGAGTACATCGACTTAACTATCGTCTTCTTAAGATATATCATATAATCTCTATTTTTCTTTAGGTATTCTAGATAATTTAGTGTGACGGATTCTGGCTCTCTCCTTTTCGCCTCTATAAGTTGTAGCATGTACCATATTACCCAGATAACGATTAAGAACGAAGCAATTTTAACAAGAATAGGTGGTACGATGTATATGCTAAACAGTAATACGGGAATCATTGTAATAGTTCCAATTTGATCTATCAAAACACGATATTTTACAAATCGATGAAAACGATTCAAACTAGATTGCATCTCTAATATCAATCGCGATTTCTCAAATTTAATTTGTTCCTGTTCGGGAGAGGACTGCCAAATCTTTATCAATTCATCTTCCATCATGATGTGGGCCTTAAACAGTTCAACAATTTCTTTTTGATGCGTTTTATTTTTACGGCGATGTTATTTTCCGTCAAGCCGGTGATACTCGAAATTTCTTTATATGGTAACTCCTCCAAATAAAGTGTGATGACCGCTTTGTCGGCTTCATTGAGTTTTCTGATGCATGTTCTTAGCTGTACAAGTTGCTCGCGTTGTTCGTATTGCCCATCATCCATAACTTCTGTTTTATAGATGTTTATGGCGCGACTATCCATGCGCAAGAGTTTCTTTTGCTTCCTGATTTCTTTGGTTTTCAACCGAAGGCAGACGTTCAGGGTAATTTTGTACATCCAAGTACCGATAGCTGAATTCTCTTTAAATGAAGGCATGGCTTTCCAAATATTTACCAAAACCTCTTGAAATAGATCTTTGGTGTCATCGTCATCTTGGGCATAGACCGAGCATATGCGCAACAACTTATGCTGATGCTCCTCCAGAGCATTTAAAAAAGTGTTTTCTAAGTCTTTATCCATTCTTGTGGCCGAGTTCTATAAGTTTAGTTACACGACTTTTGAAAATATGACAACTTTGAAGAACTTTTTATAGGGCAAGTTTGTTTAGAGGTAAGGTATTGAAGCAATACAACGATGAAGGAAAACTGGGCTCACTCGAAAGACCGGAGTTGTGCTTGATCAGGAAGCGAGGGAATTGCCCCATAGTTGGTGGTGGTAATCGCCCCAGCAATATTGGCCTTTGCAACCATGGCTAATAATTGATCGGTATGCTGTAAAATCTGGCTCGGATCTTTCAGGTCTGAGATTTGATAGAGCAGGCATCCGATAAAGGCATCGCCCGCCCCTGTAGTGTCTACGGGACTAACTTTTACGCTCGGCACCGTTGTTTTTTGGGTTGCCGTACTTACCAAAGTACCATCGCCGCCCAACGTAATCGTAATAATCGGAGTACCGATTTCGTGGAGCACTTTACAGGCCTTTTCCAAATCGGTTTCTCCAGAGAGCAGTTGTGCTTCCTCTATACTGAACTTGCATAAATGCGCTTTTTCAACAAATGGCAAGCATTTTTTTATAAAGAGCTGTTCTTCACTTTTCCAAAGGTCGCCCCTAAAATTCGAATCAAAACTGATGAAGGCATTTTGGGTTAGGGCATCGAATAGATAGCGGCTATACGCCTCCTCTAAACCTCCGCCCAATAATGCGGTTGCTGCACCGAAGTGCACGATATTGCCTTTGAGGCTTTTCTTAACTGAAGGTTCGTATTTTAGTTTTTTATCGGCACCCCTGCTGAATACAAAATCGCGCTCGCCATCTTCCGCGAGAGATACAAAAGCCAAGGTGGTAAAGGTTTTTGCACGTTGCGCCATTGAAACATCTACGTTGTTTTGCTTCAGTACTTCTAGCAAAAATGTCCCGAATGGATCATTGCCTACCGAACCGATAAACTTGCTGTCACCCCCAAGTTTGGCAATGGCGCAGGCTACGTTCGCGGGTGCACCACCAGGTTTTTTGGTAAACGTGTCCGCTTTTGAAAGGTCCTTGCCCTGTTTTTCGGCCACGAAATCTATGAGCAATTCCCCGATGCAGTAAACGCTTTTCATATTCTTTTTTTGCTTAGCCCTCTAATGTGAAAACAAATCTAAGACTTTATCCGAAGAAATTAGTTCAGTTTGCCTTTAGGGATGCACGACAAATTTCCGTAAACTGACAATTAATGCAGTTCCGACTCAGCCAGTCCCCTCCCTAACCCTACACTTCGACAGGCTCAGTGCACCGCCCGAAGGGAGGGAACGGTTCTCGACCGACCGGCCAATTGTCGTTATTTGTAGAGATGGCTCCCCCTCCACCGGAGGGGGTTGGGGGGAGGACTGGTTCGGGCATTGATTAAAAACGGAAATTTGTCGTGCACCCGCCTTTAGTTAATCCCACAAGTTTTAAAATGATCAGAAATAGCCCTGCATCCGCTTTGCCTGTTTTACAGAAATCCCTACCTTTTTGGAAAATTTAAAACAAACCAAAAATGGATATATTCAACGAAATAAAAAAGAAACTGAGCCACGAATTTATCGATATTATCGAATGGCTCGATTCTACTGACGATACAATTGTACATCGTTTTGAACGATATCAGAACGAAATCAAGAACAATGCTAAATTGATCGTGCGCGAAGGTCAGACCGCAGTATTTGTAAGCGAAGGGCAGCTTGCAGATGTCTTCAAACCGGGTACGTATACCCTGAATACGAAGAACCTACCCATTCTGACGACTTTAAAAGGATGGAAGTATGGTTTCAACAGTCCGTTCAAGGCCGAGGTGTATTTTGTGAACACACATTTGTTCACCGATGAAAAATGGGGAACCAAGAATGCCTTTATGCTGAGCGACGAACGTTTCGGCCTTGTAGAAATACGTGCTTTCGGCACCTATAGCTTTCGAATAATCGATCCCGGAAAATTTGTGGTCGATGTGGTCGGTACCGACGGTAATTTTACCAATTACGAGGTTAATGAGCATTTAAAAAGTTTGATCGTTACCCGTTTTACCGATACCGTGGGCGAGGCCAATCTGCCGATCGAGCTCTATGCAGCGAATACAAGTGAACTTTCCGAAACATGCCGAGAAGTGATGCAGCCCGAATTCGGTAGGGTAGGTATCGAATTGGAAAAATTCTATATTGAGAACGTATCGATGCCCGAAGAGCTGAAAAAGGAAATCTTCGAGTATAGCCGATTGGATAAATTGGATATGGTCAAACTCTCCCAGTTCAAAGCGGCCAAAGCGATGGAAGCTGCCGCCAAAAATGAAGGCGGAACGGCCGGTGCCGGTATGGGCATGGGCATGGGCTTCGTATTGGCCCAGCAGATGGGCAATATGATGAACCCACAAAACCCCCAACAGGTTTTTGGTGGTCAACCTCAGCAAGCAGCCGTTCCACCGCCACTTGCCGTTCAGGTACAATATCACTATGCTGTCAATGGGCAACAAAACGGACCCGTTTCCATCGATAAGTTAAAAGAACTCTTTGCCAATCGCACCGTTAATAGAGATTCTTTGGTCTGGAAACAAGGAATGGAAAATTGGGCGGCATTAAAGGAAGTTGACGAACTGAAATCTTTTTTGGGAGGTAATACTCCGCCACCATTGCCTACCCAGTAAACTTGAAAAGCTAACGGTTCTTACCCCTCAGATCTTGCAACCGACGAGCGACTTGGGAGGGAAAAGATTGCATATGGTGGACTCGCGCGGAACGAAAAAGACAGAGGCCCGCCCGAACGGTACAGGCGGGGGGTTAAGCCCGTGCCTTAATCTATTCCCTAGCTTAAGATTTATGTGCAAAACGCAAGATTGATTACAAACCAGATGGATTCCCGTCTTTACTGAAACGAGTTCAGCACAAGCCGCGGGAATGACGATAAATGGAAACAACTAAAAACTCAGAACATAAAAAAGCATGTGCGAATTGCGGTGCGGAACTGAAGTTCAAGCCCGGTTCGAACCAGCTCAAATGCGAGTACTGCGGCTATGAAGAATTCATCGAACAGGCGAAAAGTAGTTTTGAAGAACTCGAACTACAGCATTACCTGAAGGTAGTAGGAGAAAATGCCTATACCGAGACCATCGACCTTTTGCATTGCAAAAACTGCGGGGCCAATCAGCATGTCGAGGAAAACTATAAATCGTTAGACTGCGTTTATTGTGGTGAGCCCCTAATCAAAGAAGATATTGAGAGAGAGGGCTGGATTCTTCCCGGAGCCTTGATCCCCTTTCAACTTGATGGGGCAAAGGCAAAAACTATTTTTAAAAATTGGGTCGGTGGCATTTGGTTTGCACCGAACAACCTGAAACGGGCGGCACTCGATCCTGAAGGCCTTCATGGACTATATTTACCGTATTGGACTTTCGATGCCAATCTCTCGGCCCAGTATCAAGGGCAACGTGGTGATTACTACTACGAAACGCAGCGTGTTCGCACCAAGAAAGGCATGCAGACGAAACAAGTACGTAAGACGCGTTGGTCGGCTGCGTCGGGTTCTGTAAAGGGATTTGTCGATGATATTTTAATTAATGCGTCCCAAAAAAAGCGGCGAGATATTCCTTCAAAAATTGCTTTTTGGAATATAAAGGAGCTTGTACCCTTCAACTCGAAGTACCTCTCAGGTTTTGTTACTGAAAAATATACGGTTTCGCTAAAAGAAGGCCATCATTGGTCGTTTCAAGAGGCCAAAGAAATTGGTAACAATTGGATTCGTCGCGATATCGGTGGTGATACCCAACGCATTCATCAGGCCGATATTAAACTAGAAGATGAAACGTTCAAGCATATCTTGCTTCCGGTATATATAAGCTCTTATCGGTATGCTGGAAAGGAATATCATTTTTACATCAACGGGCAGACGGGTGAATTAAGCGGTACGCGCCCCTATTCGTTTTGGAAAATCTTCTTTTTAGTGCTTCTTATTCTTGCTATCATTGGCATAATTGTGATTATTGCACAATAAATTTATACGGGGTTATGGTAGCAAAAGAAGTACTTTCAAGTATGGAAGCTCTATTTGGTTATCAATATTTTTATCCTATAAAAATTTATTAATCTTATAATCCTAGTTATTTTTGCACAATGAGAATATTGGTCATTGGCGATATACATTCAGGTTTAAGAGCATTGGAACAGGTTTTGGAACGGGCTGCCGTCACTCCGGAAGACAAGCTAATTTTTTTGGGAGATTATGTCGATGGTTGGAGCCAGGCCGTCGAAACCGTCGATTTTCTGATTAAATTGAGAAGTACCCATAACTGTGTTTATATACGTGGAAACCATGATGAACTCTGTTTGGAGTGGCTTCGTGATAATAAAGATAATCCGCTTTGGCTACAACATGGTGGGGGAGCTACTCTGGCCTCTTATGACAAGGCTGGTGAAGATACGATAAACGCACATATACTTTTTTACCAGAGTTTGCATAACCACCACCTCGACACTAAGAACCGCTTGTTTTTGCATGCTGGCTTTACGAACTTAAAAGGTATCGATCACGAGTACTTTGAGCAGACATTCTATTGGGATCGCACACTTTGGGAATTGGCAAGGTCGCTGAATCCTGATTTGGATAAGGGTCATATCCAATATCCGCGGCGTTTGGCGAACTATGACGAAATCTTCATAGGCCATACTCCCATATCAAAAACTGACGTTGCAGTGCCCAGACAAGCTGCTAATGTTTGGAATATCGATACTGGCGCGGCATTTAAAGGTCCGCTTTCCATACTTGATGTAGATACAAAGGAAGTATGGCAGAGCGATCCTGTACATACTTTTTATCCAGATGAGCCAGGAAGAAATTGAAAATAGCAACTATAATTTTACATTTTCAGCGTTAATTTAACGAACTTTACAAAAAATTATAATATGCCCGAAAAGAACATACGATTAGAGGTGATGCAGGCGATAGAGCCACAAGTTGAAGGGTTTATGGATTCTTTTTTAATACCCGTTGAAGACATTTGGCAACCTAGCGATTTTTTGCCCGATTCTGAAAATGAGGGCTTTTTGGAAGCCGTTCGCGAACTACGTGGTGAATCAGCGGAATTAGGTTACGATTTTTGGGTAACCATGGTGGCCGATACGATTACCGAAGAGGCTTTGCCCACATACGAATCTTGGTTGATGGATGTTGTAGGTATCGATCAGCATGGTGATCATAAGACAAACGGTTGGGCAAAATGGGTTCGCGCTTGGACAGGTGAAGAAAACCGCCATGGCGATGTACTCAGCAAGTATCTTTATTTATCAGGAAGGGTGAATATGCGCGAGGTCGAGATAACGACACAACATTTACTTTCCGACGGATTTGATATAGGAACTGACAGAGATCCCTATAAGAATTTCGTATACACTTCTTTTCAAGAATTGGCGACCAACATCTCGCACAAGCGGGTAGGGCAAATGGCCAAGAAAAAGGGGAATGCGCTTTTAGGTAAGATGTGCACCATTATTGCAGGTGACGAAATGCGGCACCATTTGGCGTACAGGGAATTTGTGAAAACTATTTTTGGGGAAGACCCTTCGGGTATGATGTTGGCCTTTGCCGATATGATGAAAAAGAAAATTGTAATGCCCGCTCATTTCTTAAGGGAATCTGGCGGTGTAATCGGTACGGCGTTCGAGAACTTTTCGAACTGCGCCCAACGCCTAGGGGTATATACCGCACAAGATTATGTAGATATTCTTAGCAAATTAAATGTTTACTGGGAATTGGATAAAATTAGAAGCCTTAGTGACGAAGCTGAAAAAGCCCGTGACTATCTAATCAAACTGCCCGCGAGATTAGAGCGTATTTCTGAACGTATGAAATTTCCTGAAGACCAATATCGTTTTAAGTGGGTAGAAGCTAATGGTCTAGTATAACCTGCAAGGGTCTTTAGAATTGTTGCGGACCAAAAATAATCTTACATGCTAAAGTTTGTAGAGCTAGAAATATTTTTTTGCTTTCTAATGAACCAATATAAAAAAATCCGGTCTATAAAATAGATCGGATTTTTAGTTGGTGGTTATTTTTCAATGCTATAAATAAAAGCACAAACCTAAGTACAAGTTCAAAACCAATTCTCTTTTTTGATTTTGAACTTGTACTTAGGTTTGTGCTCGGTTACTGAGCTTGCCGAAGTATGAATTTTATAATTTTCCGTGGTCGTGCTCGTCTTGCCATTTCAACAACTCCGTCCATTTGCCTTCGTAGCACATCTTCGCCTGCATAGGCCATGAAGCCGGGTCGTGAATTTTATAACGGTCACCCCCGCCATCTAAGACTTCTTGACAGCTTGCTACCGAAGTCTCCGATAACGCTTTCCAAGTTTTAATACCTGCGCCTTTGAACATTTCTTCGATTTTTGGTCCGATGCCCTCAACAACTTTTAGGTCGTTTTGTTTAATGTTTTTACCGAAAATTGCTTTTGCCGCTGCCCCATCAAAAGGAATTAGTACAGGGGCCGCTGCTGTTGCACCCAAAGAAGACGATACATCGGTTGCAGGCTTAACGGTCAGCCGCTTGTTACAGGCATCGAGATCGGCCTGAAGTTTGGAGTTCTTGTCTTGCCATAGTTTCAGGTCTGCTGAATTATCTATATCTATAGTCTCATGGCTACCTTTACCCATAAGATATCCAAAAATACCGCAGATTGCACCTACAAGTAGCGGAATCAACCAACACCAAATATTCATATTTTCAAAATCCATGTTATATCGTTTTTATAGTTAATTGTTTATTTAATCGAAATTACGGTTCTTCTGTTCTTGGCCCTACCTTCTTCGGTATCGTTACTGGCAATCGGATCTCTGTGGCCTTTTGAATCGGTTTTGATCTTATCTTCCGAAACACCGTTTTTCATGAGGTACGCTTTGGCAAAATCAGCCCTTTCTTGGCCGAGTCTCTTATTCGTACTTCGTTTTCCTTCGTTATCAGTGTAGCCCACAATCTCACTTTTTGCTTTGGGTACTTTGTCGAGGTATCGCACGATATCTGCAAACTGCTGTCGCTGTATCGTTGAAGGATTAATAGAAGCCTCCGCCGTATCGAAATACAAGACCAACGGGTCTGCTTCAATTTTGTCATACAATGCCTTTATCTCATCTTCGGCATTGGCGGCCACCTCATCGATGCCGTAGGCCACGGGTCCCATATACACATTTCCCTTGGGCACCAGATCGCCCATCAATTTACCCATGGTATTGATTTGCGAAGATGGTATTTCTTGAGAAACGAAATAGTTCTTGACCGCATTGGCCCGAGCTAAACCTAAGTTCGGAAACGCCGAATTATTGGCTTCATCACTTTTATAATATCCGGTTATGTTGATAACCTTGTTCGCGTTCTCGGTCATATAGTTCTTTAGACCGGGCACGATTCCATCCCTTACTTTTTGTGATAAGGGCTCTAAATAGTCGGAAGACGACACATTAAAATTAAAATTGTCGTTTACATCATACGAAAAATCGCCATCGCTGAACGCAAAGGGATAAGACGTTGCTGTTGCTGCTGCCGGAGCGACCACTTCCTTCTTAACGGGCTCACCTTTTACTGTTGCGCCGCAACTGCTGCAACAAGTCATGTAAAAGTAAGTCCCCACTAAAATGGTGATGATAATCCCCAGCAGGTAGGTTGTTGTTTTTGTCATAGGTGATAGTCGTTTTAGTGTTCGGCCTACAATGTATTAAAAAAACTTAACAAATGTTAAATAACGGATATTAAATACTAGTAATCAATAGGGTAGCTATAACAAATTACCGTCTTTAAAAGCTAGATGTTTACGCTTAAATACTTTCCAATAAAATATCTTACGCGGAAGTCATAGACTATCTCCATCTAGATTTTTAGCGTATTTATTTAAGTTAATGCAGTTTGCGGCTACTGTCGCTTGTACTAATTGGCAGGGTTTGTTCAATGACTAAAATTTCGGTGATAGCAGGCAGGTTTTTGGGTTTAAGCTATACGATTCCGGTGAATGTGGTGTATAAACAGTCTTTTACTGCAAATGTCAATTAGTCTGTTTTAGGATTTTTCTCTTTCCTAATTATTCTTTCTTCCCGTTTAGATGTTAACCTTTTTATCGTACAGCCATAGAAGGACATATTAATCTAAAAAAATAGCAACTATGAAAACTACAATGAAAATTTTAACGAGCGGGCTAATGGTATTGGCCCTAGTAATAAGTTCGTGTTCAAAAGACTCCGTGGGAGGTGACATCGGCCCGATAGGCCCACAAGGTGAACAGGGCGACCCTGGCCAACAAGGTCCTGCAGGTGTAGATGGAGAAAACGGTAATGCGAATATAAAATCTTCGGATTGGTTTCAGGTAGCAGGATCTGCTTGGAGTGGCTATAGCTCAAAAAAGATAGCATACGCAATAAGTTCTGAAGAAATAACACAAGATATTTATGATAATGGGATGTTGCTTGTTTATCAAAGACGTGGAATGGGTTCAGCATATTTATTGCCCACTGTATTTGCGGATGGATTCGTATTGGATTATTGGTTTCAAATGGTTTCGTTGACCCTGCAAATGTTTAAACAAGACGATTCTATTTTCACTAGTACGATCACCCCTTTTGATTTCAGATATATCTTGGTTCCTGGAGGTCAATTGACTTCGAAAGGCAAAACCAAAAACGAGATTAAAAAAATGACCTACAAAGAAGTCATGGACCATTTTGGCCTAGAACATTGAAAATAGTTGTTCGAGTTAGTTTGGCCTTTAAAAGCCAGTTAAGCCCCATTTATTGGGTCATGGGCCTTTTGTAGTAGACTAATTTCTTAATCGATTGTTAACCTATTATATTTTAATGGTACTAATGATTGTACGTTTCAACGCAATGTAATTCGGTCGGTTCAATTGTAATTGCAATTACCGATTATACAGAAAACAGGTAGGTATATAAATGTAAAATGGGCAAGTACACATAAGCACTTTTTTTCACAAGCGGAAGCATGTAGTTTTATTCAATAAAGAAACTCAATACGAGTTCTAAAAGAGAACTAAAATGAAAACCAAGATGATACACCTTATTACTTTTTGCATTATGGTCATTGTGCTAGGCACACAAACGTTGTTACGTGGCAGTTGGAGCGTACACCGAACAGAGCCAATAGAGCGACCATAATAAAAGACAATAGAAAATATACCTACGGTTTTCTGACCGTAGGGAGAAGATAGTTGTTTGAGTTAGTTTAGTGTTAGAGAACCGCTGTATTTTTAGCTTGTCTATTCGGGGGAAGGGCAAGTCACAAAAAGACGGCGGTTTTATTTTAAATCATGTTAACCTTTTTAGTTCTGTTAACATTAATAGTAAAAGGGTATTACTCGATAATCAAAATACATATAAGCCAACCAAGAGCTTTTTAGCATCCGGAACTAAAAACTTAATTGGAAAGAATTGGCCATAAAAACCCCCTAATCGTTTGAGCCAGTTACGCCAACAGCGTGATGAAGGAGCTAAGGGATTAGGGGGCTATTTATAAGAAGGACTGACAGGCCTCTAAAACATAGACCTAACAGGTTTCCCACTTTTTTTTAATAATTGTTGAAAACTGAAAGACTTCGTCAGCTTTTAAGTTGTCGTATTAAACCTGTTAGGTTTTTATCCTACAAATCGAACTTGATTCCTTGCGCAAGCGGCAGCTCGGTCGTATAATTTATTGTATTTGTTTGCCTGCGCATATAAACTTTCCAGGCATCTGAACCACTTTCACGGCCTCCACCGGTTTCTTTTTCACCTCCAAAGGCACCTCCTATTTCGGCACCTGACGTACCGATGTTAACGTTGGCTATACCGCAATCACTTCCACCGACCGATAGAAAACGCTCAGCTTCCCGTAGATTGTTCGTCATTATGGCAGAAGATAATCCTTGAACTACCCCATTTTGTATTTCGATGGCATTTTCAACATCCCCTGAATATTTTAATAAATAAAGTATGGGAGCAAACGTTTCGTGCCGTACGATTTCGAAATCGGGTTTTGCCTCTGCAATAGCGGGTTTCACATAGCAACCGCTTTCGTAACCATCGCCTTCAAGTACACCACCTTCGATAATTAATTTTCCGCCTTCGGCAACTACTTTTGCAAGGGCCGCTGCGTACATTCCGACAGCATCTGTATCGATTAAAGGCCCAACATGATTATTTTCATCCAGCGGATTTCCGATTCGTAGTTGCTTATAGGCATCGACAACGGCATCTTTGACCTTATCATATATGGAATCATGAATGATCAATCTTCGGGTAGAAGTACAGCGTTGGCCTGCTGTTCCCACGGCACCGAATACTGCACCGATAACCGTCATTTTAATATCGGCATCCGGGGTTACGATAATGGCGTTGTTGCCACCAAGTTCTAAAAGTGATTTTCCCAAACGGGCGGCCACCGCTTGTGCCACAATTTTTCCCATACGAATGGATCCCGTAGCGGAAACCAAAGGAATTCGATTATCGTTCGTCATCATTTCCCCGACTTTATAATCTCCATTGATCAAACATGATATACCCTCGGGAAGACCGTTGGCCTTAAACACTTCGGCTGCAATATTTTGGCAGGCCACACCGCATAATGGCGTTTTTTCCGAAGGTTTCCAGACGCAAACGTCACCACATATCCAAGCCAAAGCGGTATTCCAAGCCCAAACTGCGACGGGAAAGTTAAATGCCGATATAATTCCCACCACGCCCAACGAATGATATTGTTCGTACATACGGTGGCCAGGGCGCTCGGAGTGCATTGTAAGTCCGTGGAGCTGTCGTGAAAGTCCGACAGCGAAATCGCAGATATCGATCATCTCTTGAACCTCGCCCAAGCCCTCCTGGTAGCTTTTCCCCATTTCATAGGAGACCAGTTTTCCTAAAGGTTCTTTGAATTCACGTAGCTTATCACCGAACTGGCGAACGATTTCACCACGCTGCGGGGCGGGTTTTTTTCGCCAACCCTTAAATGCCTCCGTTGCCGTTGCCATTACCTTTTCATAATCCGCTTTTGAAGTAGTTTTTACCTTGGCAATCAATTTGCCGTCAACAGGTGAAAAAGATTCGATTATATCACCTGAGCCAAAGTTATTCGACCCCGTTGAGGTACCTTGATTAATCTCTAGAATGCCCAATGCCTTTAGGGCTCGATCAATATCGAATTTTGTAGTGGTTTTTGACATTTTACAACTTTTTGAAGATGTATTGTTAGATTTTTTACAAAGATACGTTTTCCTTGATCAGATAAAAGTAGAAATGGCAAATGCGAGCGTGTTTCTGAAACCATGACTTTAGCCTAAATATTGAAGAGAATTATCATTATGGCAAGTAATGAGGGAAGTGCCTGTATAAAGAATATTTTTCGATCTACGGAGAACGCACCATAGATTCCGGCAACGGCCACACATCCTAAAAAGAATAAAGAGACATTGACTTTCCAAATGGGATCTTCAATAAAGAATGTCCAAATAAGCCCAGCGGCCAAAAAGCCATTATATAGGCCTTGATTGGCCGCCATAGGTTTGGTCGGTTCAAAAAGTTCCGGGGGAAATTTTTTAAAGACTTTTCTCCCTTTGGTCGTCCATGCGAACATCTCGAACCAAAGAAAATATAGGTGTAGAACGGCTATAATACCAATTAGTACATTCTGAAACATTCTTAAAAATACGATAATTTATAGGGCTTTGTGAAACTGTGATACAATTTTCGCAAAACGGTTCCTTAGAAAGACTTTCATAATTTGTTACGAAAAATAAGATTGAACTGTGTTCCGTTTTCGTTCGATTCATAGGTAAGTTTGGCTGAAATTTGTCGGCATAAGGCCCGTATAATTTCAAAGCCGATGCCCTCTGCTTTTTCGATATCAAAATCTTCCGGTAAGCCTTTGCCATTGTCAAGAATGGTAAGCGAAACTTCGTCTAGGTTCAGGTTTTCAACATTTATAAGAAGTTCATTGTATTTTGTCGAGTCGGGATATGCGTGCTTTACCGCATTGGTGGCCAGTTCTGAAATAATAAGTGCCAAGGGCACGGCACGGTCGAGGTCGATCGATATCTCCGGACAGTTGATTTCATAACTGAACGATGACGAAATCTTCTTTTCATATTCCATCAAATCATTTAAATATTCACCTAAATTGACCGCTTTTGAATCTTTGTCCTGATAAATTTTTTGGTGCGTAAGCGCGATGGCCGAAATACGCGCCTGACTATCTTCTAGAGCGGTAATGGCCTCTTTGCTTCTTAACTTGCGCTTCTGCATATTCATCAAACTTGAGGTTATCTGAAGATTGTTTTTTACCCTATGGTGAATTTCACGTAACAGGTTCTCTTTTATTTCGTTCGATGCTTCCAGTTCTGCCGTCCGCAAGAGAACCCTTGCCTCTAAACGTTCGTTCTGGCCATCTTTTCTTTTCACCAGATAGGCCAATAAAAGCGTAGTAGCTAGACCAAGTAACAGCACAATATAAGATTCGAACACATGGGGAAACGATACGTATTGGGGCTTGGGTATGTAATGGATGTTCCAAATACGATCCGCCGCATTAATCTTACGTGTTATTGCGATCTCTTCTATATCTTTCGGCTCCGCAGTTTCCGGTGAACTTGAAAATAGAAGTTCGTAATTAGTAGTTGCATCGTGAATACACAGATCCAGCACTTTGAGCTCCGATGTCAAGGTGTTTCCGATAAATGTATCCATACGATAAATGCCGGCTACAACCCCCTTGATTCCATTCGATGCGGTATCGACCACTGATTTAAGCGCTAGGAAGCCCGGCACGCCATTGTTGCCCTGTACGAGTTCTATCGGCCCCGTCAGTGCTATTTTTTTTGAACGCACCGCATTGTCGATAGCCGATTTTCTAATCGAATCAGAATATAGATCATACCCCAAAGCTTTTTGCAGTGGTTTCAGGGGATTTAATAATCTTATGGGGTAATGTATTCCTTTTGAGTTCGAAACAATAAAGTTATTGCTACTATCGGTTTTCTTAATAACGGTAAACCTCTCGAAATCACCTTCGAGCGAATCCTCGATTTTTGGTGCCCATTCCAAGGCTCCTATTCCATTCAGTTCCTTCAGAAAAGGATTTGTAAAGCGTTCAAAAAGCGCTTGTGGAACGTTGGGGGTATTTTCAAAATAGAATCCCATTGATTCTATTACCAGGCTTATTTTGTTGAGTTCATCTTCAAGCTTCAATTCCGATTTGGCCACCGCATTGTCGACTGTTGTCTTATTTCGAACTTGAGTTCGATTATTTATAGAAAAGAAAATAAATAGGGAAACCAAGCTTCCTATCAGCAGAACGGTCAGGTATTTGAGAATTTGCAACCTTGTCATAAGGGGAATATGTACAATTAAGAAACAATGACTGGCTAGCGTATATACTTCATCAAAGAACGGTATTTTTCGTGTTAAAAACGAATTAAGTATTACCCATTGGCGACAAATCGCGTATCAACAGGCATAACCGTATCGCAATTATCACAGGTCCGCAGTTTTTCAGAACTGTAAAAATGCTTGAAATGCCCAAGAAAATCTTTTTCGATATCGTTCAGGGTAAAATAGGCCTCGTAGAGTTTATGGTTACAGTTATCGCAAAACCATAGGAGACCGTCGTCGACATTCATGTCGGCACGTTTGCGTTCGATGACCAGACCAATGCTGCCCTCATGCCGAACGGGAGAATGTGGAATTTTAGCAGGATGCAAATACATGTCACCAGGCCCGATTTCGAAAGTTTTTTTGCGCCCATCTTCCTGAATATGAACTTCGATAGTACCTTCAAGCTGGTAAAAAAGTTCTTCGGTCTCGTTATAGTGGTAGTCTTTACGGGCATTGGGGCCGGCAACGACCATTACTATATAATCGCCCGCATCTTTGTACAAATTCTTATTACCAACAGGTGGTTTCAGGGTATCGCGGTTTTCGGCAATCCACTTGGTGAGGTTGAAGGGAGGGCTAATGGGCATGGAAAAAGTTTATGGGTTTATGAGTTTAGAAGTTTATGGGGCTGACTTTGAATTGAGCACCAAACCATAAACACTAAACTACGAACAGTTTACCCCAAATTTATAAAAAGAAACCGATACCTCGGTAACAAAAGAAGGAATCAGCAAAGCATGCAGGCCGCTTTTATCGAAAGAAAATCTGTGTAAAGAAAAGGGTTCCGTCAGAAGATTTTTTAACGCTCACCGCAGTATGGGTAAACTCGCCCTCCATAGTTCTTTTGTGGGTCGCACTGTTCAGCCATCCCTGAAAAGCAGCCGACGCCGTAGAATAGTCTTTCGCTACGTTTTCGGCAATAAATTCTGCATTTACCTCAGAAGAAATGTCAGAGGCCCTTTTACTAAAATTATCATGGTTGATAGCACCAATGGCCATCATATAATCGGTATGGGCATTGGCATGTATGTATGCTACAGCGTTGAACTCCAAAGTATTTTGGCCCAAAGAAGTACGGTGTTCATTGACTTCTTTCAATAGTTCTTGCTCTATTTCTTTGGCATTTTCCGTCTCGATTATCTCTATTGTATCGGCCGACTCTTTACCGCAAGAGGCCAAAGTACACACAAATAAAACGAGGGCAATGTATTGCGTTCTCATTTTCATAAAATGTTCTATTTGTAAGTAGGTGTTCTCGAAAAGTAGGTAAAAGAGTGGGGAGTTCTCGTGTTCTCAAATCTCGATAAGGGGAATATCGATGTGCGAATATCTATAATATAGTCTTGACCTTTAACAATTATTTGTTCTTTTCGATGAAATACATCCAGATTTTTAATTTTTTGTAAGTCAAAACATACCGATAGTTAAGGCTTCGAATTGTCAAGCACAAAGTAATAAATAATCGTTCGTTATCGTTCTCCCTGTAACTAAGGGTTTTATGATAGCTTTTTTCATGGAAAACCGTGACAGTTCTTACCGGACCCTTTACTACTTTTATTCAAAATAGTCATATATGAAAGCCAATACGCTTTATCGGTTTTTTTTACTCCTTGTCTTGGTTGCAGGATGCACTTCCAAAAAAGAAAGCCCTGCCGAACAGCTCGATAATCTCAATAAATTTCAAGAATACGTTTCGCAAGTTTCCCACGGAATTATTTCTGCCCAAAGCGATGTACGTATCATTTTGAACGAACCGGTGGATGGTTGGAATAATGGCGATGAACTCGACGGAAGCCTTATAGGTGTTTCCCCTAATGTAAAAGGGAAAGTGGTTGCGCTAGACAATCGAACGATTGCGTTCATCCCCGAAGGCGGTTTTAAACAGGATACCGAATACCAGTTTACACTAGATTTAGAAGAGATCGTCAAAGAGCTCCCTGACGATTTGGAAACGCTGACTTTTAGTGTAAAAACCTTAAAACAACAGTTCAATATTTATACGGATGCCCTGCAATCATATTCCAAGGATAAACAATATCTAACGGGACAATTACGCTTGGCAGATGTATTTTCGTTTGAAAAGGCGAAACAACTGGTTTCTGCCAATCACAAAGGGAAGTCCATCGACGTAAAATTCGATGATGTGGTCAGAGCCGGCACCCAGTTTTCCTTCAAAATTGATAGCATCCAACGCTATGATGAAGATTCTGAACTGGAAATTTCTTGGGACGGAAGTAAATTCGATATTGAAATCAACGGCAAGAACAGTATCAGAATCCCCGGAAAAAATAATTTTACCGTTTTGGATGCCACGGTCCAAACGGGCGAAAACGCAGCGGTATTGGTCAATTTTTCCGACCCGATCGAAAAGGGACAGAATTTTAAGGGCTTGGTAGTCTTGGAAAGCGATGCCGATTCTAAGTACACCGTTGATGGCAATACGTTGAAAGTTTACCCATCCACAGACATTGAGGGTACGGTAAACCTAGAGGTCTTCGAAGGTATTGAAAGTGCCGATGGGCATAAATTAAAGCAAAAATTTACCGAACGTATCGCTTTTGAGCAATTAAAACCGCAGGTGCGGCTACTATCCAATGGAACGATCCTTCCTACGTCGAACAACCTAAAAATCAACTTTGAAGCGGTCAATTTGAAATCCGTTCAGGTTTCCGTGTTCAAGATTTTTGAGAACAATGTTTTACAGTTTTTACAGGGCAATAATCTCGATGGCCAAGGCAATCTACGTGCGGTAGCAAGGCCAATTGCGCAAAAGAAAATCGTGCTTCAGAACAGCCTTTCTAACGCCAATGGAAAATGGTCGGCACATGCCCTCGACCTAAAAGCCTTGATTTCGCCCGAATTAGGAGCGATTTATCGGGTAGAACTCGATTTTGGTCCGCTGGACAGTTCCTATACATGTGAAGCTCAAAATTTTGTTCCGGAAATTGTGGCCGAAGAAAATTTTGACAAGTCAGCAGAAAACAGCTCTTGGGATGGCGTGGCGGACTATTATTACAACGATTACTACAACGACTATAACTGGAACGAACGCGAAAACCCTTGTGATAAATCGTATTACTACGACAAAAAAACGGGTATGAACGTTTTGGCTTCCGACATTGGGGTGACGGTCAAAAAAGGTGCGAACAAAAGCTATTTTATGGCCGTGACCGATATTTTGAACACCAAACCGATTGCCGGCGCCAAGGTTACGTTTTATAATTTTCAGCAACAAGAAATGGGCTATGTGGTTACCGATGTCGACGGTACTTCTATATTTGATTCCGACAAGCTCGCCTATTTTGCTGTTGCCGAGAGCAACGGTCAGAAAACATATGTAAAGCTTAACGACGGTAATGCACTTTCTGTCAGTAAGTTCAAGGTTTCGGGGGTGCAACTACAAAAGGGACTCAAAGGCTTTATTTTTGGCGAACGTGGTGTTTGGCGACCGGGAGATGAAATCTTTCTCTCCTTTATGTTGAACGATGTTGCCAATGAACTGCCCGAAAACCATCCGGTAAAACTGGAGCTGTTCGACCCTTATAATAAGGTGGTGCATCGCGAGGTCAAAACCAACGGACTCAATAATTTTTTCCAATTCAATTTAAAAACTGACGAAAACGCACCGACCGGCAATTGGCTGGCAAAAGTATCAGTTGGTGGGGCATCCTTTTCAAAATCCCTTAAAATAGAAACCATCAAACCGAATCGTTTAAAGATTAAAACAGAGTTTGACGGCGACATCCTAAACGGTGCTAAACCGATTACAGGCGATATGGAATTAAAATGGCTTCACGGAGCGATCGCCAAAAACCTAAAGGCCGATATCACGGCAAAGTTCAATACAACGACCACGAAATTCGACGAATTCCCGGGCTATATTTTTGACGACCCGACCCGAACTTTTTCGGTGGAGGATCAAGTAGTCTTTGATGGAAAAATCGATGCTGAGGGCAAGGCCCGTTTTAGTATGAATCCGCAATTGAACAGTCAGGCCCCGGGCATGTTGAATGCAGCTTTCATAACCAAAGTCTATGAAAACGGTGGCGATTTCAGCACCGATGTTTTTACGAAACCCTATTCGCCTTACGACACTTACATTGGCCTCAACGTACCGAAGGGCGATAAGACCCGAAGTATGCTCCTGACCGATACACCACATAATTTCGAGGTGGTTTCGGTAGATGAAAAAGGGAACGCTAAGGCCACGAAAAACCTCAAGGTTTCCATTCATAAAGTGAGTTGGAGATGGTGGTGGGATACTTCTACTGATAACCTTTCGAACTACAGCAGCAGTCAATACCATCAGAAGGTCTATGAAGAAACTATCAGTACGAATGCCTCAGGAAAAGGAACCTTTAAATTCGAACTAAAATATCCGGAATGGGGCAGATACCTGGTACGTGTCGAAGACCCCAACGGAGGTCACGCCACCGGAAAAGCAATTTATATCGATTGGCCGGGCTGGGCAGGCAAATCGCGAAAAAGC
>ENA-ORXU01001205-ORXU01001205.1-marine-metagenome-genome-assembly--contig:-NODE-1205-length-22869-cov-3.409266_pt1 | contig 22869 bp, 20 predicted proteins | sample MGYA00237869_ERZ511484 | MGnify/ENA metagenome assembly ERZ511484
CGATCCATTTATTTCTCCACTGTTACCAACAAAAGTTCCGTCAAAATCATAACACTGTGTGCTTAAATCTGTACCGCCGTCAAAATTTTCGTCTATTGGGGCACCTTCCCCTGCGGGACAATTGTCGGTAGCTTGTGGGTAGGGAAAGGTTACTATGGCACCACACAGACCGGGATCTGCTGTTGTATTAATATTCGCGGGTACGGATATTATCGGGGGTTGATTATCAAGTACCTCCACAGTAAATTCACAAAAGGATGTACCGTTGATATCGGTAGCTCGGTAAATCACACGATGTGTTCCGGCGTAAAATGAATCACCGGGATCGTAATTGCTTGTTACAGTGACAGGTCCGGTACCCGATGCGGTCGGAGGGGTCCAATTGACGACTGCAGTACAATCACCCGAATTGGGCATGACATTCGTAATATCTGAAGGGCAATTGGTAAAGGTGGGCACTAGGGCAGCTTCCGAATTATCAGTGACGGCCGAGGAGACGGTCGCACTTTCGGGAATAGTAGTTTTCGAACCACGTGTAAAAGTAAAACTGGTAGTTACCACCAAAAGCAGCAAAGCCAGTAGTTTTCTAAGTAGGTTGGGCATAAAACTAATTGTAAAATTGGGTTGGCCGCAGACAGCAAGCTTGAGGTAGCTTGAGAAGAGACCATATAATATTATATTACAACGCAAATTTTAACATTAGATTTGGCCTGTCTCAATTTTTGTTGTGTGACCCCCTGAATTTTGTTGTGAACCATAAGTTTTCAATGGTTTCCCGCAGTTTTTCGGGGTATCAAAGGTCAAAAAGCGTGAGTTTTATACTTTTTAATGAGAGTATGTAGAGTTCTAAGAAGTATTAAGGTATTCTAGATAAATACCAATAGGTATAAAATTGATATTTCACATAAAAAAACCCTGAAATGAATCAAGGTTCTTAAATATTGTAGCGAACGGAAAAGTTAACTATTCTTTCTTATCTTCCAACTGGTCATCTTCCTTCGAGGCATCCTTAAATTCTTTGATGCCACTACCAAGGCCGCGCATGAGTTCAGGAATCTTTTTTCCTCCGAACAACAAGAGAACAATTACGACTACAACGGCTATTTGCCATGGGCCGATTGCCAAAAATATCTGTAAAGCTGTCATAATTTCGTATTTAATGGATAACAAATGTACTAAAAAAAGTAATTGTACTGCTGTTAATATTGTTTCAGGCCATAGCAGTCCCAAACATCAAGATTTTATGCATCTATTTTTAATACTGTATTCTGGACGTTATAAATTTTAAAAGAAGCAGTACTGAATTCAATTCCATCCTTATATTTGTGTACTATGGCCAAAAAAGTCAAGAAAAGAAAGGAAATCAAAAGAAAGCTGCTGCACAAGTACCGCTTGGTCATACTTAACGAAAGTACTTTTGAAGAAAAGATTTCTTTTAAGTTAAGCCGCCTTAATGTTTTTGTAACCGGCTCGCTATGTATTATCGGGCTTATTGCGCTTACAACACTATTGATTGCCTTCACTCCGCTACGCGAATACATCCCTGGCTATTCTTCAACGCGGCTAAAAAAGCAGGCGACCGATTTGACCTATAAGACAGATTCTCTAGTACGCGACTTAAATAATACCAATAAGTATTTAGAAAATATAAGAATGGTACTTCGCGGCGAGATCGAAAGTAGCGAGGTAAATCTCGATTCGTTGCGGGAACAGTTTAAGATAGATCCTGCGAGTATTGACTTGACCCCGATAAGGGAGGATTCTATGCTTAGGGCCGAGGTCGCCCTGGAAGATAAATACAATCTGTTCGAAAGAAATATCGAAGGCTCGGCCATTGCACTTTTTCCGCCGCTCAGCGGTGCTATCTCACAAACTTACGATGCAGCAAAACGCCATTATGCCGTTGACGTTACCGCACCCACCGACACGCCTATTAAAGCGGTAGCTAATGGCACCGTAATCTTTTCAGAATGGACCGCCGATACCGGATACGTTATCATTCTTGAACATAAAGAGGGCTTGTTAAGTGTTTATAAACATAACGGTTCTTTAAGCAAAGCCCAAGGTGACGTGGTACGTGCAGGAGAAGTTATTGCCTCCGTTGGAAATACGGGTGAGCTGACGACCGGGCCACATCTTCATTTTGAGCTTTGGAGTAACGGTAATACCGTGAATCCTTTGAATTATATAGATTTTTAGTTCCAAAAAAGAGAAAAATTGACAATTTAAAGTTTTGAGTGCAGAACTGAAATGACACTCGAAACCAGAAATTTATTCCGTGTCACTAAAATCATTTGCAGCAAAAATATTCGCCTGGTACATTACCCGCAAAACCGCAAAATGGGTGAATGACCCCATTGCGATACAACAGCAGGTTTTTTTGAGTCTAATTAAAAAGGCCTCGGGAACCAAGTTCGGCAAGGACCATGAATTTGAGGCGATAACTTCGCATGCTGATTTCGTAGAACGAGTCCCCATACGCGATTATGAAGCGCTTAAGCCTTATGTGGAAGATGTAGTTGCAGGAAAGGAAAATATCCTCTGGCCCGGCAAGCCCATCTATTTTGCGAAAACATCAGGAACTACTTCTGGGGCAAAGTATATCCCCATAACTAAAACTTCTATAAAGTATCAGGTCGAAGCTTCGCGAAACGCTATACTGAATTATATACAAGAAACCGGAAATGTCGATTTCGTAGACGGGAAAATGATTTTCCTTCAAGGGAGCCCTGTGCTAAAGGAAAAAAACGGTGTCAGATTAGGCCGGCTTTCCGGTATATCGGCGCATTATGTGCCAAACTATCTTCAAAAAAATCGTTTGCCGAGTTGGGACACGAATTGTATCGAAGATTGGGAAACCAAGGTAGATACTATTGTTGAGGAGACCATTAATGAAGACATGAGCGTTATTGCGGGCATTCCCTCTTGGGTGCAAATGTACTTTGAGCGGCTACAGGACAAAAGTGGAAAAAAGGTTGGCGAACTTTTTAAAAATTTTAAGCTGTTCATTTACGGCGGTGTCAATTACGAGCCCTATCGCGCGAAATTCGAAGGTTTGATTGGTAGAAAAGTAGATAGCATCGAACTGTTTCCCGCTAGTGAAGGTTTTTTTGCCTACCAAGATTCCCAGACCGAAAAAGGGATGTTACTTCTATTGAACTCCGGAATTTTCTATGAATTCGTAAAAGCCGATGAATTTTTCGTAGCGCATCCGAAACGAATTACCCTGAACCAGGTAGAATTGGGTGTAAATTACGTCATGCTTATTTCTACGGATGCCGGACTTTGGGCCTATAATTTGGGAGATACCATTCAGTTTATTTCTATTAAGCCCTATAAAATCATCGTTTCGGGGCGTATCAAACATTTCATTTCGGCTTTTGGCGAACACGTTATCGCGAAAGAAGTCGAGCAGGCCATGCGACAAGCTATTTCTGCTACCGATGCGAGCATAAACGAATTTACGGTCGCCCCACAGATAACCCCAGAAGATGAAGAGCTACCCTATCATGAATGGTTAGTGGAGTTTGAAAAGAAGCCCTCTGACCTATCAAAATTCATTCAGATTTTAGATGATTCGCTTCAAAAGCAGAACAGTTATTATTTTGATCTTATCGACGGGAAAATATTACAGACCTTAAAAATTACCGCTATCAAGCAAGGCGGGTTTACAGACTATATGAAATCAATCGGTAAACTGGGTGGCCAGAACAAGGTGCAGCGACTTTCGAACGATCGGAAGCTCGCCGAAGGTCTTTCAAAATTCAAGGCCTAGTTCTTCAGGTCTTTTTATGAAAATCCAAGGCGTTCTTCATCTTCTTAACACCTATTAAATCTACAGAGGTGTAAAAAGCTTAAAACTCAATTTTATCTTGAGCCGATTACTACGAATTTAGAATATACCGTAAAGTATGTTATAGGCCTCCTTCAGAGTAAGGGCACTAAGACACCTTCGATTACGCCAAATCGAAAATTATCGTAATTTTGCCCGAAATCCGTTTATGGGCAAGACAACCACCACACGTGCTCAAGAATCGACCAACGCTATCGAGCGCCTCTACATTACCATGCGGCATTTGTTCAATCGTGGCTTTTATAAGCCAACGGGTGTTTCGGGTGAATCGCTCAAAAACGCCCTTTTGCAACTGCGTCCTGAAATTTATGGCTCAATTGCTGAGGAAAAGGCAGAATTAAACGGACTTATCTACGTACTGGAGCGCCTTCCGAAAGGTATAGAACAGTGCCGTTTTATCAACCTTACTTCAGATGAAGGCTACGGTCGTTCTCACTTCGACCCTATTGTACCGCCTAAGCGCCGTCGTAATTGTTATCGCATAGATGACGAACAGATGAATATCGAAATTACGCGAGGTCGCTCCGATATTTATGATATCATGACCCATCTGACTTTTTTGTTCATAGAATCGGAAAAAATCTGTAAACGGGTATTGATCGAAGATACGAACGAAACCATACGAGATTGGGTCAAACTCGAGCAGGCCGTAAAAAAGAACGAGCTTACGCAGGCCGAAAGGGAGGTAGCCCTAATTCATACTGCAAATATACTCGGGCGTCCTTTTGTTGAAATTATGGCGGTGCATAACCAACTTGCTACCAAAGAAGAACCCGAACGGTTTTTAGAAATCATGTATTGGTTGGGCAAATTGGCAATAGAGGAAGAAGTTACAGGTCAAAAGCGTACCATTACTTTCAGTGCCCTGCTACGCGAACGACTTGGTCACCATATTCATGGCGAACGATGGGCGAATACCATAAAGGAGACCCTACGTAAAAACGGATTGTTAAGAAGACCGATACATATTGTTAGTGCCAATATGCACAGCGTAATGAATTCCCTTTTTGCAAGAAAAGCGCTGGCAAAAGAGTTTCCGGATAGAGAATCACTGGAAATCTATGAGGCTTTAAGTTCACCATTAAATACCGAATTGCGCAACAAAGTAATTGCGGTCGCGAAAAAGAACGGAATGATTTCCATCGACGATTTTTCGGGTACCAACATCGATGTGCAATTGTTCGATACAGCCAAAATGACCGAAGAAATGTGTTGTTATGAACTGCCCAATGGCCTGCCCGATGATAAAAAACCACTTATCTTTGTTATGGATTATGCTTTTGGTGAACAGGCATACGAGAGTATCGACGAACTGCTGAAGCCTTATAGGAGCGAAAAAAAGAAGCCCATATTTTTAGATGTTGCTTCGATTTCCATTATGGGAAAAGCGGGTATTTTAGAAGGGGGGAAAGGCGATTTGATGATACCCTCTGCCCATATTTTCGAGGGTACGGCAGATAATTATCCATTTCGTAACGAATTGTGTGCGGAAGATTTTGAAGGTTTCGGTCTAGAAGTTTTTGAAGGTACTATGGTCACTGTGCTGGGCACATCGCTACAGAACAAGGATATCTTAAAATTTTTCAAGCAGTCGACATGGAATGTTGTCGGTCTTGAAATGGAAGGGGTACATTATCAAAAAGCAGTGCAATCGGCCTCGAAAATACGCAAGAGCATTCGTGAAGATGTGAAAGTAAGATATGCTTATTATGCGTCTGACAACCCTTTGGTAACTGGCAGTACATTGGCTTCTGGAGGATTAGGAACTACAGGAGTCAAACCGACCTATTTGATTACGGATAGGATTTTGGAACAGATATTTAATTCATAGTTGTTTATATGAAAGACCAGCAGGAAAAAAATTCGACCCTACCTTCAGATGAGATAGATTTGGGCAAACTTTTACAATTACTGCGAAAGGGCTTAAAACGGCTTTTTGTAATTATTTTACGGTTTTTTCTTTTTTTTAAAAGAAATGCAATAAAACTTGGAACACTTATTTTTATCGGCTTGGCTATAGGTTTATTGCTCAACACTTTTGTCAAAAGAAAGTTGAAAATAGATATAATTGTCAAACCGAATTTTGAGAGTAAAGATTATCTATACGATGTAGTTGACGAAATACAGGCAAACCTATCTAGTAGGGACACCTTATTTTTTAATAGTATAGGTCTAGACGTAAATGAACTGAAAGGTTTTGATATTAATGTAGAGCCTATAGAAGAAATTGAGCTAGATGAGAAAAAAGGCAAGGAAGATATCGACTACCTTGAACTACTAGAAAAGTATCAAGAAAATGATTTTGTGCTTGACATTGTTAAATCCGAAATAGGAAAAAAAGTAGCACTGACGCACCGTATTACAATAACGTATAAAAACCAAGCGGAAGGTGCATCCTACGCAAGAAAATTGATAGATTATATTAACTCCAATCCTTATTTCAGCGAACTACGAAAGGTATCGGTTAAAAATGCTTCTTTCAGAATCGCAAAAAACCAAGAGCAAATTGAGCAGATTGATGCATTGATACTCAATTATACGAATGAGTTTTCCGAACAGAACAGCAGTATTGATAAAGAAGGGGTCGTTTTCTTCGAAAATCAAAAAACGGTTGACGCTACCGGATTGTTAAGCCTAAAAAATAAGTTGGTAGAGGAAATCGAAAAAAAGCAATTAGAGGTAAGCGAGCAAAATAATCCTATTAGCATCATCAACTTTGGAAAAACACAGGCAATGAGCCACCCTATTTTAAAGAACGGTATTTTATTGTTTCCTGGCATCTTGCTATTCTTGTTCTTCTTGTGGTCTTTTCTGCGATTTGTTGATCGTAAGGCAAAAGAACTACTTTAAGGACTCAAATTTTATTTAAGGTATATACATAATGAATGTTTTAATAACTGGCGGCGCCGGTTTTATAGGGTCTCACGTAGTACGAAGTTTCGTATCTAAATACCCCGAGTACCATATATTCAACTTAGACGCACTTACCTACGCAGGTAATTTGGAAAACTTACGGGATATTGAAAATGAGCCTAACTATAAATTTATAAGAGGAAATATCGTCGATACCCACTTTCTTCAGGAGATATTTGAAAAACACAAGTTTGACGGGGTAATACATCTTGCTGCTGAATCTCATGTAGACCGTTCCATCACTGACCCCTTGGCTTTTGTCCATACAAATATTATAGGAACGGTTAACTTATTGAACATAGCTAGGGATTCTTGGAAAAACGATTTCATAGGAAAACGCTTTTATCATATAAGCACCGACGAGGTCTATGGTTCCTTGGGAAATGAGGGGCTATTTACTGAAACAACACCATACGACCCTAATTCTCCATATTCCGCATCAAAAGCCAGTTCAGACCATTTTGTAAGGGCATATGGCGAAACTTATGGATTACCCTATGTAATTAGCAACTGCTCGAATAATTACGGACCCAACCATTTTCCGGAAAAATTGATTCCGCTTTTTATTAATAACATTATAAAGAAAAAACCACTTCCCGTTTATGGCGATGGAAAGTATACCCGCGATTGGTTGTTCGTAAAAGATCATGCAAAAGCCATCGATTTACTATTTCATAAAGGGAAAGCGTACGAGACTTACAATATAGGGGGCTTTAACGAATGGAAAAATATCGATTTAGTTAGGTTGCTCTGTAAGTTGATGGATCAAAAATTAAAAAGGCCGCTGGGTACCTCCGAGAAATTGATTAGTCATGTAAAAGACCGCCCTGGCCATGATCTCAGATATGCAATCGATGCTTCAAAAATTAACAATGAGTTTGGCTGGAAACCCTCCGTAACATTTGAAGAGGGTCTGGAACTAACAATTGATTGGTATCTGGCAAATGAAGGTTGGCTAGAAAGAGTTACTTCAGGTGATTACCAAAAGTACTACGAAAAAATGTATGATTAATTGTTGAAGGATAATAAATATACCATATAGTATTATGAAGGGAATTATACTAGCGGGGGGATCTGGTACGCGCTTACATCCGCTTACGAGGTCCGTCAGTAAGCAGTTGATGCCGATTTATGACAAACCCATGATCTATTATCCGTTATCTACACTAATGTATTCCGGAATTCGGGAAATTTTGATTATTTCGACGCCAAAAGACCTACCATTATTTGAAGAATTGTTGGGTGATGGGCAATTATACGGCTGTAAATTCTCCTACGCTGTTCAAAAAGAACCGAACGGTTTAGCCGAAGCTTTTTTAATCGGCGAAAGTTTTATAGGAAATGACAAGGTCGCGTTGATTCTTGGGGATAATATATTTTATGGATCTGGGCTGGCGAAGCTATTACAGAGTAATAATGATCCAAATGGAGGTATTATATATGCCTATCGTGTACATGACCCAGAGCGTTATGGGGTCGTAGAATTCGATTTGACCGGAAAAGCAATAAGTATTGAGGAGAAACCTTTGCATCCAAAATCGAATTATGCCGTGCCCGGAATATATTTTTATGATAACAATGTAGTAGATATTGCTAAGAACATTCGACCGAGCAAACGAGGGGAGCTTGAAATCACCGATATTAATCGTAGTTATCTAGAACAAAATAAGTTAAGTGTCAGTATATTGGACAGGGGAACAGCATGGCTGGATACTGGAACCTTCCAATCGCTTATGCAGGCTTCTCAGTTCGTAGAAGTAATCGAAGAACGGCAAGGGCTTAAAATAGGTGCAATCGAGGCTGCGGCCTTCGAAATGGGATATATTGACGAAACGCAGTTTCGAGAACTGGCCGAACCCCTAATGAAAAGTGGATATGGCGTGAATTTGTTAGGGATTCTAAACCAAAGCGGATGATTTTCTCGGAAACAGGTCTGTCGGGTTGTTTTGTAATCGAACCGAAGATTTTTGAAGATAGTAGGGGGTATTTCATGGAATCGTTCAACCAAAAACGTTTTTCAGAAGGTATTGGTCTGAACATCTCTTTCATTCAGGATAATCAATCATTTTCCAATCAAGGGGTATTACGTGGCTTACATTATCAGCGTGGTGAATATGCACAGGCAAAGTTGGTCAGGGTACTATCTGGCAGGGTACTTGATGTTGCCGTCGATTTACGTAAGGATTCCGCCACTTTTGGCGAGCATATTGCCGTTGAACTTAGTGCAGAGAACAAAAAGCAGTTTTTTGTACCAAGAGGCTTTGCCCACGGTTTTGTGGTTTTGAGCAAGACTGCTGAATTCTTCTATAAGTGTGACAATTATTATAATAAAGAGTCGGAAGGCGGTATAATCTATAACGATACGACTTTAAAAATCGATTGGAAATTACCAAAGGAAAAAATAAAACTATTCGGAAAAGATCTCGATTTACCAACTTTTGAAGCTGCTGTCCTATGAGAAATATCCTTATTACGGGAGGTAAAGGGCAATTGGCAACAAGTATAAAAGAGCAGGTGTGGAATCTCAAAGACTATAATTTTGTTTTTGTAGATTTTGATGAACTAGACATTACTAAAGCTGAGGAAGTAAATGCTTTTTTCAGAGCGGCAAAGCCTGATTTTTGTGTTAATTGTGCAGCCTATACTGCGGTAGACAGAGCGGAATCGGAAAAAGATAAGGCAGAAAGTATAAATACCGATGGTGCCATGAACCTTGCCATTGCCTGTCAAAAAAATGAAACGAAGCTAATACATATCTCTACTGATTTTGTCTTCGATGGAAACCTGTCGAGACCCTACACCGAAAAAGACGAGCCTAACCCTATAGGAGTATATGGTCTGACCAAGTCAAATGGAGAGAAAGCGATTAAGTCTAAGTTAAAGGAATATTTTATATTAAGAACGGCATGGCTGTATTCGGAATATGGCACTAATTTTCTGAAAACGATGCTGAGGTTGGGCGAAGAAAGAAAAGAATTGAGCATCGTTAATGACCAATTTGGTACACCTACTTATGCAGGAGATTTGGCGAAGGTAATTCTTAAGATTATTACAGAAGATTTTCAAAAGTATGGCACCTATCATTATAGTAATGAGGGTGTGACCAGTTGGTACGATTTTGCTAAGGCCATATTCGAGCATGGTGAAAAAAAGATAACCCTAAGGCCAATACCGACAGAAGAATTCCCCACGGCTGCGAAACGTCCTGCCTATAGCGCTCTTGATAAATCTAAGATTAAGGCCGGCCTTGATATAGAAATAGCACATTGGAGAGATAGACTGCATAACTTTCTGAATATGTACCTCAAAAGCCAATAACTATTGGACAATAAAAAAATCTTATCAGGTGTTAAATGGGCGGGAATTCAGGTCATTCTTGACACAGCATTGCGATTTTCCGTAAGACTTATTTTGGCAAAACTCCTTTTGCCCAAGGAGTTTGGTCTAGTTGCAATGTGTATGGTTTTTATTGCTGTGGCCGAAGCTACATCTGAACTTGGTATGGGTGCCGCACTGATTCAAAAGAAGCGGGTCGAGGAGAATGGAACAATGTATTCCACAGCCTTTTGGAGTGGTATTTTATGGGGCGTATTCGTTTTCGCCATTATGAGCTTTCTCATAGCTCCTTTTGCAGCTTTTTTTTATGATGAACCGTTATTAATAAAAATAGTGCCTCTTCTTAGTCTAGGTATTCTATTCAAACCTTTAGGCCTTATACACATTGTTAAACTGACCAGGGCGATGGAATTTAAGAAGATTGCGCGGGCCTATAATACAAGTGCTTTGATTGCCGGAGTTACGGGGATTTTATGCGCCTATTTTGGTATGGGGGTCTGGGCGCTGGTCATTCACCAAGTACTTTCCTCAATCTTGGCTTTACCTTTATTGTACTTTGCCATATCATGGAAACCTATTTTTGTCTGGAACCAAAAAAATTTTAAGGAAATTTTCGGTTTCGGTGCGTATTCGACCGGTACAAGAATCTTTAGCACATTAACCTATAATATTGATAACTTAATGATAGGTAAAATATTAGGGGCAAGTCTCTTGGGGTCTTATTCCTTGGCATTTTCCTTAACAGAAAACCTGAGACAGATTATCAGTGATGTACTTAACAAAGTGATGTATCCCGTTTTTTCTCAAAGTCAGGATGATAAAGTAAGGTTAAGAAGTTATTTTTTGAATATAATTAATATCAATGCAATAACCATCTATCCCTTAATGACATTTCTATTTCTATTTGGAGATGATATTATAAGGGGGTTTTTTGGAAGCCGTTGGGAGGATGCGATAGTTCCGCTAAAAATCTTAGCTATTGCTATGATGATTCATTTATTGGTGAATTCATTTACTTCGTTGATCCGGGGTATGGGCAAGCCGAAACTTGAGATGAAGATAATAATAGGCCTGACTATATTTGTGTTGCTTCCCGGTCTTTATATTGGAATAAAGTACTTTGGGTTGATTGGGGCCGCTTTCGCGATTTTGATAAATAAAGTAGCCCTTGCCATAGTGGGGCTCTCTGTTCTTAACAAAGAAATTGGGCTCTCAACAATCACGGTCTTCAAGACCATTAAGAATGCTGTTCTGGCAATTTTTACGGCAGCAGCCCCAGTAGTTTTGTTCAGGGATATTATGGGATTTGAAGAAACACTAATTTTTTTATTGTGCTTTATTTTTTTGTATCTCGGAATTATTTTTTTGTTGGAAAGACAGAACTTGAAACACCTTTTAAAAAAATTGAACTGATTTTTATACAGAAGGCCTTTAAGGGCGAAATTTTAAATAATTGTTTCAGAAGCATAAAAGTGAACAGGTAGTTGAAGATAGAAAACAGAATTAAATGAAAAAGCTTTTAGGGGATATCTATAGGAAGGTTCTTGATTTTAAGAACAATACCTTACCCATTTTTTTTATTGCTAGTCCTTTTTTGGCGGGCCTCTACTATCTTTTATTTTCTTCAAAATTCAGGAGAGAGCAGCATTCGGTTATCAAAGGAAAAGTCACTCACCTTAAACAGCTGAGAGTAGATAAACAGAATATATATACACTTATAAGAAACACACATAGGCTTGAAAAAGGTTTGCTTATGCGACCACGGCGCGCTGTTTTTGCACGTGATTATATCGGAGAGACTGTTGATGCCTTCTTAAATATTTGGAGTCCTCACCGTATTGCACAAGACGCCCAGTATAAATGGTTTTACGATGTGCTAAATGAATATTTCGAGACTTCCGGCCCAGATAAAACAGTTGATTTTTATGCGAAAAAGTTCTTTGATTTTCTTGATGGATTTCCATCTTTAGAACAAAACCTAAGCACAGACGTAAAATCAATACCTTACACGAGATTACAAGAGATGAAACCGGAAATCTCATATGATGATTTTTTTAGATTGAACCGTTATCGGCGTTCGGTACGCTGGTTTTTAAAGAAAGAGGTTCCTAGAAATCTGGTTGATAAAGCGATTCTAGCGGCAAATCAAGCACCCAGTGCGTGTAATAGGCAACCATATCAGTATCGAATAATCGACGATTCTGATTTACTGGCAAAGGTTGCCGCTCTCCCTGGTGGGGTTCGGGGTTATGAAAAGGGTATTCCGATGATGATAGTGGTCGTTGGCAATCTTGATGCTTACTTTGACGAAAGAGACCGACATGTTATCTATATAGATGCTTCATTGGCAAATATGGTGTTTATGTTGGCACTTGAGACACTTGGTCTAAGCAGCTGCAGTATAAATTGGCCTGATGTCGAACACCTCGAAAAAGGCATGGAAACCACATTGAATTTGGAAAAACATCAAAGGCCAATCATGTGCATGGCTGTTGGGTATCCAGATCCTACGGGAAAAGTGGCCTTTTCAGAAAAAAGAAGTTTAGAGCATCTTAGAACGTATAATTGAACTAGTCAATGAAGATTCAAATCGATGGGACCAATACGCTCAACAAAGGGGCAGAATTAATGTTGAAGGCTATTTACGATCAAGTCGTAAAAAGATTTCCTGAGGCAAAGATATACTACAACCCCAACGAAATTGAGGATAGTCTGCCAGACTTTTTTATAGAAAAAGAGGTCAAAAAAAGAGCTATTGTACAAAATGGTAGAATCCCTTCAGCAATTTTACGGAGACTTAAACTGCCCTATACCTATTTTACTCCTAAATATGCAATAAAGGGTCTAGATTTAGTACTTGATGGCGCTGGCTTTCAGTTTTCCGATCAATGGCGATATACCGAGGAAATGTTGAATATGTTGGAAAACTACTATGGTAAGTTGAAACGTCAAGGAACTAAAATTGTGCTTTTGCCCCAGGCTTTCGGGCCTTTTGAAACACCAGAAGGAAAACGAACGGTAGGCATTATAAACAAATATGTCGATTTAATAATAGCTCGCGAACAGGTGTCCTATCGATATGTAATTGATGCGGGCGCTGATAAGAATAAAGTTTGGTTATACCCCGATTTTACACTTCTGGTAAAAGGTGTCTTCCCCCAAAAACATGAATCGGTACGGGATAAAATTTGTGTTATTCCAAACAAAAAAATGATTACCCATACTTCATCCGGATCCGAAGATTATATAAGTTTTATAACGAAAATAGTTTCGCACTTAGAAAAAAAAGGAGAGCAAGTTTTTCTACTTAACCATGAAGGCGAGGGAGATTTGGCTTTATGTCAGAAAATAAACAAAATTTTAAATCAAAGGCTGACAATCATTACAGGCCTTGGCCCAGAAAAAGTTAAGGGAGTTATCGGTGCTTCCAAGATGGTCATATCCTCTAGATTTCATGGTGTTGCAAGTGCTCTTAATCAAGGGGTTCCATGTTTAGCAACAAGCTGGAACCATAAATATCAAATGTTGTTTAAAGACTTTGGTCAAGAAAATATGGTTTTAGTTCTAGGGGGCATTTTGAGTGAAGAGATAGATAAAATCGATAATGCTCTAGCAGAAAGAAATACGATAAAGAGTACGTTAAAGATGCGAAAAAAAGTTTTGACCGAGCAGGTGCAAACAATGTGGAACAGGGTATGGAGTGAGACAGATTTATAGCTTTTGCACTGAATTATTGATTCGATATGAGGGTTCTATATGTCACACATTATTCTGGATTTTACGGTGCAAATCGTTCACTGCTTCGACTTATTCTTGAACTCAGGGAAATTTATGGGGTAATACCTTTGGTAATTGTACCAATGAAGGGAGTATTTACGAACGAATTGAACGAAAAGGAAATCGACTTCGAAATTTATAGGTTTTACAATTGGCAGAATATTGGTAATTCTTGGATGGTATCATTCACAAAACAAGCTTTAAATTGGTTTCTATTTGCCAATATCGCAAAAGACCTAAAGAAGAAAAAAATCGGTATCGACTTAATACATACCAATACCAGTATAACAAATCTCGGGGGTTATCTTTCAAAGGCGTTGAACATACCCCATATTTGGCATATAAGAGAATTTGGTGCCTTGGACTTTAATACGAAGTATCTAAACGGCATCAAAAAGGCGGGAAAATACTATGAGAGCCATTCTAATCATATCGTGGCGATATCAAAAAAATTGAAAGACTATTATTCCAATTATATTTCAGAAAAAAAAATAAAAGTTATTTACAATGGCGTTGAACTTAATGAAAACCTGACTAAAGGCTTTAATAGCAAAGACTCCTTAAGGCTTTGTTTTGTTGGAGTTATTACTGAGAATAAGAACCAGATGGAAGCTATTCGAGCTTGCGAATATTTAATAAAAAAAAACGTCACCGACTTTATGCTACAATTCGTTGGAGATGGCCCCGATGCTTACCATCCATCTCTGGTAAATTATGTGCGTGAAAAGCATTTAGAAAACCATGTTGAATTTGTTGGGTATGTAGATAAAATAAACCCCATACTCGAAAAGTCCGACGTTGGTATTGTTTGTTCAAAAAATGAAGCCTTCGGGCGGGTGACGGTAGAGTATATGGCTCAAAAAATGCCCGTTATTGCATCTAATACGGGCGCGAATCCTGAAATCATTGAGCATGGATCAACAGGCTATCTATATGAGATAGGTAATTATAAGTCTTTGGCTCTACACATCCAAAGACTTATTGAAGATAGATCCTTACTTATCAATTTGGGGAAGAATGCCTATGCAACGGCCGCCCGAAAATTCACTTCAAAAATTAATACGGATACCATTTTTGAATTGTACAGAGAAGTAAAGGGCAATAAAATTAGTTGATTTAAGCATTTGATGAATTATGCCAGACCTAACCGTAATCATTGCTACTTTTAATAGTGAGAAAACACTGGCTCGAACATTGGATTCCATTCTGGCTCAGCAAATCTCAAATTTTGAGTGCGTTGTAATCGATGGTGCTTCGAAAGATCAGACAACCGATATTATTGAATCGTATGAAATTAAATTCGAGCACCGAGGGGTGAGTTTTAAATGGATTTCCGAACCCGACACGGGCATATATGATGCTTGGAACAAAGGACTAAATATTGCTACTGGTGAATGGATATCTTTTTTAGGCTCTGACGATATCTATCTTGAAGATGCGCTACAATCTTACCAAAGGGCAATACGAAACATTCCCTCTGACAAAATTGTACACCTTGTATATTCTAATGTAGATTACGTTGAGGATTCTATAAAAATATTGGACTTGAACGGTGTATGGTCTTGGAATAAGTTCAAAAGATACATGTGCATAGCCCATGTAGGATCCTTTCACAATAAGATTTTTTTTGCCACTTACGGCCATTTCGACCCAACCTATAAAATTTGTGGTGACTACGAATTGCTTTTAAGGCCTAAGGAGAATCTTAAAACCCTTAAGTTAGAGAAAACCACAGCATTAATGGAAGCAGGTGGAATAAGTAATCATTTGGAGGTAAGGCTTTCAAAGAAACATATTTAGCAAAAAAGACTTCTGGCGGAGTATCGGAAATAACAGCAAGATGGGATTATTACCTTGCCCATATAAAATTCTTTTTAAAGAATTTTTGAATTTCAAATTCATTGGAGTGACTTGAAATGCGGAGATACATTAATTTAATTGCTTTTTTCTCCATTTTTTTGGACAATCTTTACTTGCCCATAAATTTGGGCTTCGACTTTAGACTAAATTATATATTTTATCTGGCATTTATCTTTTATTATCTTTTTGCTTACCAAAAGATCAGATTTTCTTTAAGGCTACTAATTTCCGCGTTTATCGTATGCTGCCTTTTGTTCTTAGTACCATTAATAGGAGAGGGCTCTGTGTCTGGTTTTATAAAGCAGGGAGTTCTTATTGTACTTAACGTTTTATTTTCGGTGATGCTCCTGAATGCATACGAATTTGACCTTGAACAGATTTGTAAAGACTACTTGTCAATAGTGAATGTTGTATGTGTCGTAGTCATCATTCAATTGATTTCTCTTAAAACAGGATTTGTATATGGGGCAGATTTTGGATACTATGGTTTTGATATGGGTAATTTTTATTATCCCGTACAAAATCGAATGCAGGCTTGGTTCCAAGAGCCCTCCTTTTTGGTATATGCCATAATGCCCGCTGTATTTATGGCGTTGTCGGCATTGTTTGGCATACCTTCAATGCTAAGCAAGAAAAGAGCTATTTTCGTATTAATAACGCTAATGCTTACTTGGTCGTCAATTGGTTTTCTGGGTCTCTTGTTTGCCCTGGCGATTATATTGTTTAGCAAATACCCAGTTTTAAAAAGGCCCCTCTATCTTATATCATTAATATCGATAGTGCCAATTATAGCTTTGGTATCTTATCAAGTACCAGAGGTAAAAAAGAGAATAAACGATTCGGTAGAATTGTTTTTTAACGACAACCCTACTAAATCTGATATTGACAATACGAACCTTAGCACATATGCCTTATACAGCAACTACAGGGTAACAAAGGAAACGTTTGTCCATAATACTATCTTTGGTACCGGCCTAGGCACTTATGAAGAAGACTATGATAAATACATAAATGATGTAATACCCGAGTCTGAAATACGGGAACGCTACGCACTGAACAAAAAAGATGCAAATAGCCTCCTTTTACGTTTATTGGCAGAAACCGGATTTGTTGGGCTATTTTTTTTCGGGCTATACCTGTATAATAAGCGCATAGAATACAGCACAATTGTCGTTGAAAATGGTTTTCTATGGGCATTTAATAATGGTATTCTGGTCTTGATTATATTAAGACTTTTAAGACAAGGGCACTATACATCGTTGGGCTTTATCTTATTTTTGATGTTGTATTATTTTGCAAAAAAAGGAATGATGACATATGAAAGAGCTCATAAGGCTATTTAAAAATTACTATATACTCGATATTCTAAGATTATCCCGTGATATAGTACTTTGTAAACTTCTATTTCCTTCCAAAGTGCGACTTATTCGCCAACCTGCTTATATCGTTGGGAAAAAGCACATAAAGTTTGGAGAAAATTTCAATGCAGGCCCCAATCTCAGAATTGAGGTACTCGATAGTAGTTTTGTCAGGCATGAGATAGAGGTTGGGGGCGAAACCCCAAAATTGATTATCGGAGATAATGTAAACCTAAACTTCAATGTGCATATTGGCGTTTTAAAAAGTATTGAGCTGGGAAACAATGTGCTAATAGCCAGCAATGTGCTAATTATCGATCACAACCATGGTCATTATAAGGGGAGTAATCAAGATGCTCCTTTTTCAGTGCCGAAAAACAGAAAGTCGATTGCCGAAAGTGTGGTAATAGGCGACAATACCTGGATCGGCGAAAATGCATCAATACTTCCCGGCACAAGTATAGGTGAGGGATGTATTATCGGTGCAAACGCAGTAGTTTCAGGTACTTTCGAGAAACATCAAATGATTGCGGGTGCACCGGCAAAGGCCATAAAGAAATACGATTCATTGACAAAAAAATGGGTCTCTAGCAATAGTTTCCAAAATAAAACAGATGTCAATATTGACCGATAAATGGTAAAGACAATCGTAATATCGGCAATCAACTTCAGTTCCGGTGGACCGTTGTCCATATTGAAAGATAGTTTGTCGGAACTCTCTAAATCCTATGCTTCAGAGTATAGAATTATAGCGCTGGTTCATAACAAGAAGGAATTTTTGATAGAAAATATTGAATTTCGCGCCTATCCTCTTTCTAAAAAATCATGGCTTATTCGAATGTTCTATGAGTATATTTATTTTTACTTTCTTTCGATCAAGGTTAAACCTTCGGTTTGGTTGTCATTGCATGACATTACACCAAATGTCAGATGCCCTAACAGAATAGTCTATTGTCATAATCCTAGCCCTTTTTACAACCCTAAAAAAAACGATTGGTATAAAAGCACAAAAGTTTTTTTGTTTTCAAAGTTTTATAGGTATCTCTACCGAATAAACATTAAAAAAAACAAGTACGTAATCGTACAGCAGAATTGGCTTAGAGATTATTTTAGGCAAATTTGGAACCTGAAAAACGTAATAGTGGCATACCCCGAAGTAGAAAAAAATTTCTTAGATATCGGTCGCAATAATGAAATTATTAAGCATGATAACGACGGTGTCAAATTTTTTTTCTACCCTAGCTTTCCTAGACCTTTCAAAAATTTTGAATTGATTTGTGAAGCTTATAGCCTGCTTTCTGAAAGGTATAGACAAAAATCAAAATTTTTTTTGACTTTGGATGGCAACTTGAATTCTTATGCTTACGAAATTGTCAAAAAGTACCAAGAGTATAAAGGATTGATTTTTTTGGGTTTGCTCTCCAGAGACGAGGTTTATTCTTACTATCAATCTGTAGATTGTCTTATTTTTCCGTCTAAATTGGAAACATGGGGTTTGCCTATAACCGAATTTAAAACAACCGGAAAACCTATTCTTCTCAGTAATAAGCCTTATGCAAAAGAAACATTGGGCGACTACGATAAGGTGTCTTTTTTTGATGTTGATTCCGCAGTTGAGCTCCAACAGAAAATCGAAGGTATTATTGACGAGAAAATCGTTTTTACTGGAAACAAAAAAATCGAGGTGGAGCCATTGTTCACTCAAGGCTGGTCATCCCTTTTTAAAGTAGTTTTGAATGGGGCTTAAAAATTATGTCAAAGCATTAGACCTAAAGGTTTTGGCCATGGGCATTATAGTGCTGTTTCCCTTGTATCGCTTGCACTGGAATTCATACACCTTACTGCTATTGGCTTCAATTTTGTTATATCAAAATTTGAACTCCAGAGAATCTAGAAGTGTTCTAAGAGAAAGAATGAGGGAAAACGGTAGACTTTTTTTTAAAAGCACACTCGTATTTTACCCTTTTTTATTCAGTCTATTGTATACTGAAAATATTTCGATAGGGTCAAAGAGCATACAATATATTTTGCCCTTGATTCTAATCCCTTTTTTAATTTTTTTCTTTACCGAAGCTCTATCAAAAAAGCAACTTGTAGTTTTATTGGTTACTTTTCTAATAGGTTGCTTATTACATTCTTTGTATCTAAACTATACTTTTTTTGAGTTGGGACTTTATGAAGATTTTCAGAAAGCGACATTTTATAAGCTTCCGTTCCGCGAAGCCGTCATGAATTTGAGTTTCGAAAGTCTTCATCCAACTTATGTTTCCCTATGGTATTGTTTTGCCATAATTTTTGCTCTGTATCAAATTCGGGTCCAGGCTTCCCTAGGTCGTAAAATACTTTTCGGGATGTCAATTTTCCCTCTTTTAGGTACAATTGTGTTGCTTTCCTCAAGGATAGGATTTCTTTGCTTACTAGTATTGATACCGTACTACCTACTAACAGTTGAGAACCGAAAGATGCGAATTTTGTTCCTAACTTGTTTTTTGGGATTAACCGTTTTTTCAATTTTCAAGATTTCTTTTATTTCTTCAAGGGTTGTAACCGAATTTCAAGAAACGGAACTTAAAGCACCAATTGGAAAAAAACACAATTCTATAAATATACGGATAGGTATATATGAATGTGCGTTAGCATTGATTAAACAAAATTTTTTGCTAGGGGTAGGAATTGGAGATGTTCAATCCAAACTTGATTCCTGTTACGCAAAGTATGATACCGATGTATATCAAAACGATAACTATAATTCGCATAATTATTTTCTACATGTATTTTTAGTAGCTGGCTTGTTAGGTTTACTTGCGCTTTTGTATATGTTCTTTTTCTTTTTACGTATAGCTGTAACAGGCAAAAGTTTTCTTTATGGCTCATTTCTAGTAGTTATTTTGTTAGGAATGTTTTTCGAAAATATACTAAGCAGAAATCATGGGGTACTATTCTTTGCTTTGTTCAATACCCTTTTTGTTCAATTTTATCTAAAAGAAAAAAATGCTTACCGCGGCCATAGTACTCTATCATAATAATTTAGAAGTGTTAGCACAAGCTGTAGAAAGCTTTTTGGCAGTGCCTCTCGAGAAACGACTTTACTTGATTGATAATAGTGCTAATGATTATTTCAAAGATTGTTTCCCATCTAAGGAGGTTAAATATCTACATACTGGAAAGAATCTTGGATTTGGGAAGGCTCATAATCTAATAATTGACGAGTTGAGCGTAGTATCTGACTACCACTTAGTCCTTAACCCTGACGCTTACTTTGGTTCAGATGTTATACCTTTACTTTTAGAGCAAATGAAGTCCATGCCCGATTTGGGTATAATTGCGCCTAAAATCAAGTATCCAGATGGTTCGTTTCAAAAGTCAATTCGCAGATTTCCCAGACCATACGATTTTCTATTACGTAGAATTCCTGGTCTAAAGCATGTTTTTAGAACCGCTTTCGAAAAAGGAAACTATTTGAGTTCATCGGCTGATTCCCCTATTAAGGTAGATGCGGTGTCAGGCTGTTTTCAAATATTCAGAACTTCAGTTTTTACAGAAATAAAGGGATTTGATGATAGATATTTTATGTATATGGAAGATTTGGATATCTGTAGAAAGGTTCATCGATCCGGCTATAAGGTTTTGTATTATCCCAAAGTTTCGGTATTTCACCATTCTGCCTATGGCTCAAAAAAGAGCGCCAAACTTTTTTGGATACATGTTAAGTCAATTTTTCAGTATTTTATAAAGTGGAGCTTAAAAAAATAAAAATTTGTTTTTTCTAGAAACAGCAATATCGATTTTTATCGGAGTTTTTCTGCTCACGTATTTGACGATACCGAAAATCATTAAGGTAGTCGAGCACAAACGCTTGATGGATGACCCCAATAAACGGAGTTCCCACTCCTCTAGAACTCCTACATTAGGAGGAGTGGCCTTTTTTTACACTTTGATTTTTGCTTTGTTCTTTATTCGAGGTAGGGATGCTTTCGACGAGGCCATGTACATCATTCCGGGTCTTACGATCCTTTTTATCGTAGGCCTTAAAGACGACCTTGTAGTTATTTCACCAGGCGCAAAATTACTGTCACAGGTAGTTGCTATCATATTTATTCTGACCAACCCTAGCTTCACCATACTTTCATTAAACGGCTTTTTAAACATCAACGAAATACCGTATTACCTTTATCTCATAATAGGTGGTTTTATGATGCTGACTATCATCAATTCTTACAATCTTATCGACGGTATTGATGGCTTGGCTTCAGTTGTAGGTATAGTTATTATGGTAATTTACACTACTATTTTTTATATGACTGAGGAGTATTTTTTTGCCTTATTGAGCATCGCCATGAACGCTGGCTTAATGTCATTTCTGGGCTTTAACTTATCGTCAGACAAAAAAATATTTATGGGAGATACGGGCTCGTTGATAGTGGGTTTTGTCATCAGTATCCTTACCCTCAAATTTTTGGCACTGCGACCTACCGCCTATACTGAACTGCCCTTTCTATTGGAGAATGCGCCCTTAATCGCGATAAGTATCTTAATTGTACCACTTTTTGATACGGCCAGGGTCTTTACAATTCGTATTGCCAGCAAAAAAGGTCCATTTTCACCAGATCGCAACCATACCCACCACGTTCTTATCGATTATTGGGGATTGACACATAAACAGGCCAGTTTTATAATTGGTTGTTTCAATTTGCTATTCGTTATGCTTTTTATCGTATTGGGCAGTACCGCTAAAAATCTGGGTATGGTGATTATGCTAGTTTCGGTAGTCATAATCCTTGGCTACATTTTCTTTAAATACAACTATAATTTTGCGACGTTAAAGCAAAAAATCTTGTTGAGACGGAAAGTCGAGAAAATAAAATCAAGGGTGGAGGAGACCAGTATCAAAAAGAAAAAGAAGCCGGATACATCGACAAATGAACAAAGTTTAGAGCAAAAGAACGGCCATGCATTGTCTAAAAAAGCAAATGCCGAGAATAAAAATGGCATTCATAAATCAACTTAAAATCATATACGATTTTTTGTAAGCAGTTCATATACTTTCTTATAGGATAAAATCTTCTCCTCTAAATCTTCGTTCAAAGCCATTTATTGTAGAGCTGATTTGTTTCAAATAGTATTTTCTCCATTGTGTGTAAATAAACTCCGCTCCAAACAGTATTTTTACCGAAACTTTCAAAAATGAACATTCTTATCTTGGGCAGTGGGGGCCGAGAACATACCCTCGCATGGAAACTACATAGCAGTCCAAAACTAACACAACTTTTTGTTGCTCCCGGAAATGCAGGAACAGCAAAAATCGCAATTAATATACCTATCGGTGTAAATGATTTTGAAGGGATTCAAAAAGTAGTTTTAGAAAACCATATCAATATAGTTGTTGTAGGTCCTGAAGACCCTTTGGTCAATGGCCTGCACGATTTTTTCCTCGCAGATAAGACAATTAAACATATTCCGGTAATTGGTCCTCAAAAAGCGGCTGCAGAATTGGAGGGGAGTAAGGAATTCGCAAAAAAATTCATGATACGCCACAATATTCCTACTGCGGCTTATCAAAGTTTTACGGCCGATACCTTGGAAAAAGGTTTTACTTTTCTGGAGACCTTAAAGCCACCGTATGTTCTAAAAGCAGATGGCTTAGCAGCTGGAAAGGGAGTCGTAATCCTCAACGATTTGGCACAGGCCAAGGAAGAGCTGAAAACTATGTTAGTCGATGCCAAGTTCGGTACGGCCAGTGCGACAGTGGTTATCGAAGAATTTCTTTCGGGC
>ENA-ORXU01001208-ORXU01001208.1-marine-metagenome-genome-assembly--contig:-NODE-1208-length-22815-cov-7.425455_pt1 | contig 22815 bp, 26 predicted proteins | sample MGYA00237869_ERZ511484 | MGnify/ENA metagenome assembly ERZ511484
GATGCGCTGCGCATCGAGCAGGTCGATCGCGACGAGTCGGCCGCCATGGCCGCCGGTGCCGCGGTGGCGGTGGTCGGCTGGTGGACCGGCTACAAGCTGGGCGGACTGATCGCGCTGCTGATCGACGGGGCGCTGGAGGCGCGCGGGCTGGCCAACCACTGGCAGCTGACCTTCCTGGCGCTGGCGGTGCTGGTGGTGCTCATGAACGTCTTGCTGCTGCTGGTGCCCGAGGCGTCCTGGCGGGAGCGGCGCGATCGTCAGGCCGAGGACGAGCAGCGATTGGCGAAAACGGTCGGCGGCGGCAAGCGCGTCGAGTCAGCTTCCGGCGTCGGCGGCATCGCCGCCTGGTTCGCCAGCACCATCGCCTCCCCCATCACCAGCTTCTTCAGGAACAACGGCACCGCCCTGGCGGTGGCGATTCTCGCGTTCGTGTTCCTGTTCAAGATCGGCGAGGCGTTCGTGGGCAAGATGTCGATCGTGTTCTACGACGACATCGGCTTCTCCAAGGCCGACATCGGGCTGTATTCCAAGGGCCTGGGCTGGATCACCACCATCGTGTTCACGCTGATCGGCGGCTGGTTCGCGGTGACCCGCGGCGTGGTCAAGGCGCTGCTGCTGGCCGGCATCGCCATGGCGGCCACCAACCTGCTGTTCTCGTTCATGGCCTGGCAGGAGGTGCCTTCCACGCTGCTGTTCGCCGTCGCCGTGGTCGTCGACGACGCCACCGCGGCCATCGCCACGGTCATCTTCGTCACGTTCATCTCGCTGATGGTCGATCGCACGTACACCGCCACCCAGTACGCGCTGCTGGCCTCGATCGGCACCGCCGGACGCACCGTGGTGGCCGCCTCCTCCGGCGCGCTGGTGGACGGACTGGGCGGTGACTGGGGCCTGTTCTTCGTGCTCACCGCGCTGATGGTGCTGCCCTCGCTGTTGCTGCTGCTGTACCTGCGCAAGCGACTGCCCGGTACCGCCGTCGACAACGACGCCACCCTTCAACCGAACCCTGTCTGACACCCATGTACCTTTGCTGCGGCGATTCCCTGTTCGACCTGTTCGTGGACGACGGTACGCCGGCCGGTGCGACCGCTCGCATCGCGCTGGCCGGCGGCATCGGCGGATCGCCGCTGAACGTGGCCAGCGGCCTGGCAAGGCTCGGCCACGTCAGCCGCTACTACACGGGCCTGTCGACCGACCTGTTCGGCCAGCGCCAGCGCGACTGGTTCGCACAGGAAGGCATCGACGTCTCGCTGAGCACGAGCACCGATCGCAACACCACGCTGGCGGTGGTCGAGCTGGACGAAGGCGGTGCGGCCCGCTACGTCTTCTACAAGGACGGCACCGCCGACACCGGGCTGATCATCGAGGACCTGCCGGCCAGCCTGCCCGACGAGGTCCGGGTACTGCACTTCGGTTCGTACTCGACCGCGGCGCAGCCGACCGGCGGTACGCTCGAAGCGTTCGCCGCGCGCGAGGCCGGCTCACGCATCGTCAGCTACGACCCCAACCTCAGGCTGAGCGTGGAGCCGGACATCGAACGCTGGCGTGCGTTGTTCGGAACCTTCGCCGATGCCGCCTCTTTCGTGAAGGCCAGCGACGAGGACATCGACGGCCTGTACGGCGCGAACGGCGAGGAGCGCTTCGTGGCCGACTGCCTGTCGCGCGGGGTGCAGCTGGTGTGCATCACGCGCGGCGCGAACGGCGCCAGCGCGTTCTCCGCCGACGAGGACAGCGCCCATTCGAGCGGTGTCCCCATACAGGTGGTCGACACGGTCGGTGCCGGGGACACGTTCCAGGCGACCGCGCTGCACTGGCTGGGCGCGCACGGGCACATCGGCGATGGGCCCGGGCTGGTCGGGCGGGTGGACCTCGAGGCCATGCTGCAGCTGGCGCTGAAGGCCGCCTCGATCACCTGCAGGCGACAGGGGGCGGATTTGCCGACGCTGGCCGAGCTGTTCAGCTGAGGCGTGGGTCCGATGCGTCGATCCGGTCGTACCGGTTCGCTACGGTTCCGTCCGGCGGGCGTGCGATGCGGCGACGGCACGTCGGATCTGCGTGAACGAGGCAGCGATCGTGGCAGTGCGAGCCGGATTGGACCACCACTCCTCCAATCCGATCGCGTTCGCACCGATGTCCAGGGTGCGGAACGCCTCCTTCAAGGGCTGACCCGACATCGTCGCAAGGATCAGCGCGAGCTGATCCTGCGCGTGGTGCGCGCGCGGCGCCAGGTTGTAGAGCACGAACGGCTTGCCGATGAAGGCGTCGCTGCCGACCAGATGATCCAGGCCGTTCTTGAAGGCGCTTGGCAGTCCGCCGGCGTACTCGGGGCAGGCGAACAGCACCACCTGCGCGCGGCGCACCGCGGCCAGCCACCATGCCAGTCGGGTGTCGTGCCGCTGCTGCCTCGATCGATCAGCCGGCTCTACATCGTCCGGCGAGAAGATCGGCAGGCGATCGAAGTCGCCGAACCGTTCGATGGCCAGATCGGGCGGCGGGTCATCACCCAGCCGGCGCATGAAGGCGCGGTTCACCGATTCGCGACGGACGCTGCCCGCCACCAGCAGCAGGCGCAGCCGATCGTTCGGTACGCCCTCGAACGGCGCGCGCCATCCTGACGACATCCGCAACCCGGCGTAGGGGCGCTGCCCGAGCGAAGCCAGTCGCGTGGCCAGGTTGCCGACGTGCAGTTCGAGCTGGTGGCCGTCCGGGTCCAGGCAGTACAGCGAGGCACCTTCGCTGCGATTCTCCTTCCAAAGCGGTACCGAGGCGCTCGCCAGACGTGCCCGCCACGCCTCCACGTCGGCCTCCCGAATCGAGAACGCGACGTGCGTGTAGTCGCCGGCAGGCTGCGGCGTGTCGCGCGACAGGCAGAGCCACAAATCGCCGGCGCTCAGATGGGCTCCGTCGTCCCAGCGTGCATGCTCGCGGCAACCGAGCAGGTCACGATAGAACCGGAGCGAGCGTTGCACGTCGGAGGCGGCCAGGGTCAGGTGGTTGAGCGCGCTGACGGCGATGTCGGACACGGTGGTATCGGCGCCTGTGGCTGGACGGGGAGCCATCGTGCCATGCTGGCGACCCCCTTCGAACCCGTCGGCCACCATGCACGATCCCGGACCCGCCTTCCGCGCATTGCACGTGCCCGGCTCCCCGTTCGTGCTGGCCAACGCCTGGGATGCGGGCAGCGCGCGGGTGCTCGCAGCGCTCGGTGCGCAGGCGATCGGCACCTCGTCCGCGGCCCACGCGTTCACGCTCGGGCTGCCCGATGGTGCGCGCATCACTCGCGACGATGCGCTGCAGCACGCCAGCGACCTGGTCGCGGCCACCCGGCTGCCGGTATCGGCGGACCTGGAGAACGGCTACGGCGACGATCCGGAGCAGGTCGCCGAGACGGTGCGACTGGCCTGCGATGCCGGCGTGGCCGGCCTGTCGATCGAAGACATCGTGCTGCCGGACAGCAGCGCCTACGCATTCGAGCTGGCAGTCGAGCGCATCCGCGCCGCCATGGCCGCGGCTCGTGCCCTGCCTCGGGATCTGTTCGTGGTCGCCCGAGCGGACGGCGTCATGACCGGCGCCTATGATGTGGACGAGGGCTTGCGTCGGCTGCAGGCGTTCGAGGCGGCCGGTGCCGACGGGCTGTTCCTGCCGTTGCCGCCCGGCATGGACGACCTGAAGCGCATCTGCTCCTCGGTGTCGCGGCCGGTGAACGCGCTGGCGGCCGGACGCTTCACGCAGGCCTCGGTGCAGGAGTTCGCCGCGGCCGGCGTGGCCCGGGTCTCGCTGGGCTCGGCGCTGGCGCGTGCCACGCATCGGACGATCGTGGATGCGGCGCGCGCGCTGATCGACGAGGGAGATTTCACGGCGCTCGGTCGGGGGATCAGCGGGAACGAGATCGACGAACTGCTGGTGCGCGGTGCGCGCGACTGACAAGATCAGATCGGCGCCAGCTGCACCGACAACATCGGCTCGCCCGTCGCATTGACGATGACGAGCTGTCCCGAGGCGGGAAACACGCCGGTCAAGGCGGTGACGTTCACCTGATGGGTGACGAGCACGGCGGGGGCTGCGCCAGGAGCCTCCAGCCGGTTCGCGATCCAGCCCCGCAGTGCCTCGGTCTGTACCGGGCCCGAGTCACGATCCCGGAAGAACGAATCCAGCGACGGCAACCGTTCGACGTCGCCGAGTCCCAGCAGCTCGGCGGTCTCGCGGCAGCGGCACCAGGCGCTGGTGTAGGCCTGGACAGGCGCATCCGCCGGCATCGCGAGGCGTTCACGCAGGGCATCACCGATGCGTCCGGCCTGATCGCGGCCAGCGTCCGACAGGTTGCGCTGCGTGCTGCAATCGTCCGGATCGAACGCGGCCGGATCGCCGCCGCCGGGAGCGAGCGCATGACGCATGATCGCGACCGCACGACCGTCGGCCAGCGCGGCCCAGGCCTGCTCGGCCTCGACGCCAGCGGTATCGTCGGCGCTCGATGCGCCGAACGAGGCGACGAAGACGCACAGCGCGAACAGCCATTGCAGGACCTCGGGCCGCACGAAAGGGCGACGCATGATGGAATCTCCGGTATTCGATGCAGGGATCGAAAGCCTGCCACCGCCGGATGCCGTGCGGACGGTTACCCGTCAAATCGTGTGCGGGCCGCAGGCTCGGGTGCGCTGGCGATGTCCGGCCACTCGATTGCCAGCACCGCGTAGTCCAGCGACCGTTCCTCGACCACGATCTGCACCTCGTCATCGATCGTCTTGCCGAGCAGCGCCCGCGCCAGCGGTGAATCGATGCTGATGCGCCGGGTGGCAGGATCGATCTCGTCCGCGCCGACGATGTGCACGCGGACAGGTTCGGCCCGCCCGCCCTCCTCCAGCGTGACCAGCGCACCGAAGCGCACGACCTGTCCACCCGCCAGCGTATCGACGACCTTCAGGTCCGGCAGGCGCTTCTGCAGGTAGCGGATGCGCCGGTCGATGCCGGCCAGCTCCTTCTTGCGGTAGTGGTACTCGGCGTTCTCGGAGCGATCGCCTTCGGCGGCGGCCGCCGACAAGTGCGACACCACGTCGCGACGCCGGATCCACAGCTCGGCCTGCTCCGTCTCCAGCCGCGTGTGGCCGGCCGCGGTGATGTAGGGCGAGGAGCGAGGCTGCGGGGGGCGATAGCGCGACATGGGAACGTTCCTGTCAGCCGCGCTCGTCGGCCGCGGTGGCCGACGCCGTGCACAGGCGCGACAACAGCGCCTCGTTGACCGCGACGCGCTGCTCGATGTGCGGCAGGTGTCCGCAGCCCGGCAGCACGAGCGATTCGCCACCGAAACGGGCGAGCGCGTCGGCATCGAACCGGTTGATACGATCGGCCTCGCCCCAGATCACGGTGCGCGGCAGGTCGAGCGAGGCAAGATCCGCCTCGATCATCGAGCCGATGTTCGGCACATCGTCGACCAGGGCTGTCAGCCCATCGCGAACACCGGCTCCTGCCAGGTGCTGCACCAGCATGGCCGGTACCTGGCGGGTGATCAGCCGGGGGGTCTCCACCAGCTGCTGCAGGTGCGCCATCGCCTGCACCTCGTCGTCGAGGCGGATCAATCGCTGCAGCCAAGCCTTGTCGATCGATGGGTTCGACGCTGCCTCCAGGCCGACCGGTGCGATCGCGCTCAACGTATGGATCGGCAGCTTGCTCCTCGCGGCGAGGGCGATGGCCAGGGCGCCACCCAGGCTGTGGCCGATGACATGCCGACGTGTCGCTGTCTGCCAGCAAGCCTCGGCATCCAGACACGCGAGCGCATCGTCCACCAGCGCCTCGAACCCGGCCACGCGTTCATCGCCCGCCGCGCCGTGCGACGGCAGGTCGGCGCCCAGCACCCGGGCCCGGGCCGAGAGCGCCGGCGCGGTACCGATCCACGAGAAGCGATCGGCCCCGAAGCCGTGCAGCAGCAGGGCGACGTCCGTGCCCGGCTCGCCACCGAGCGGGTGCAGCTTCAACGCAGGCAACGCCTGCCGACGATGGGCCAGCGTGGCATCAGCCGTCGTGCTCGATCACACCGAGCACCGCACCCGCCTCGGCGATCTCGTCCGCCTCGATGGCGATCGAGACCAGCGTGCCGGACACCGGCGCCTCGACTTCCAGCGCCACCTTGGGCGTGGTCACCAGCACCAGCTGATCACCCGCGGTGACCGTGTCGCCGGGCTTGACCAGCCATTCGTCGATCTGCGCTTCGGTGATCTCGTTGCCCAGGTCCGGCAGCAGGATGTCGGTCGTGGCCATGTCGGTTCCAGGTTCGTCTGAGCCGGGCGACTGTAACCCGAATCGTTCGTCATCGATCGAGAGCGGCAGACCGAACACATGAACGATCGAAGGCTCGACACGTCATTGCGTCACGAAGGGGGGGATTCGCCTGTCGCGCGAGTGCGCTCGATCGCTCGCGCCTGTGCGACCGCCTCTTTCAGATTGAGGCGGACCATCCCCTGACCGCCAATAAATCTCGATAGCGCTTCGAACCCGCGCCGCTCGAGTTGGTCGGCCACGACCAGTCCGGATCGAACCAGGGCCTCGATATCTTCGCGATCAATGTCGGCGTAGCGCGCCAGCTTGCTGACGGCCAGATCCAGAGGCGAGAGCACGAATACTCGAATGAACTCGAGTTCCAGATCGAGTTCGATGGCGTCCTCCTGATAAGACTCGTGCATCAAGGAAAACATCGAGTTGTAGTTCGTATCGAAGTACAGGATCTGATCCGTTCCATCCTCCTGAGCCACGTCGACCGTTAGATCGCGGGGGATGGCGACGCGCGCGGTGAACTCGGCATCGATATCCGTCGTGACCCGCTGCCCGGTGTACAAGTGCACAGCCAACCCGCCTGCCAGGTACAGCCCCACCTGCTGCTCGAGTTCGAGCCGGCGCTCCAGCGCTGCCAGGATACGTTGCAGACCCAGCGCCAACGCCGTATCGCGATGGAACGTCACACCGAGGCTCTCGTCCTTCAAGGCTCCGCCAGCCGGGAATCGAGCAGCTCGCGAAATCGGGGGAGGCTGACCACCCAGCCAAGCCGGACCATCTCGCCCGTTTCACGCAGCGCTGCAGGCTCGGCGGCGAAGAATTCATCGGCCGCGCGTCTCAGGCGCACGGATGCCTCGACACGGCGTGGACGCACCAGCATCGAGGCCAGCCGCAACAGGTTGGCTTCGCGCTCGTCCTGCGCGGCCAGCCGGTCACCGCGCACGACCAGCGCGCAGCGCTCCAGCAAGACCGCTTCGGATACCCGTGAGTTCAACACCCTGCCCTCGTGCTCGACGGCCCTCAGTCTACCAACGCACTGCAAGGTTCGATATTCGGACCGACACCGGTCACAGCCCGCGCCGTGCCAGCGCGACCGGGTCCTGCCCTCGAACACCTCGGCTGCGCGCCACATCGTCCCGATCGCCGAACCAGTCGCCCAGCACCACGTCCAGCACATCGTCGACCCCCGGGAAATAGGTCGACTCCATCTCCGCCCCCGGCACGATCCAGTTGGGCGCGCCCAGCACGCGCACCGGTGCGGCCAGATCCGCATGCGCCGCCTGCGAGACGGTGGTGGCCAGGGTCATCGCGAAGCTGCCACGCTCGGAGGCTTCGGACACGATCAGCAGCCGCCCGGTCTTGCTGACCGATGCGATCAGCGGTTCGTAGTCGAACGGCACCAGGCAGCGGGCGTCGATGACCTCCACGCTCGTCGCGTATCGCGCTTGCAGTTCGTCGACTGCGTCCAGCACCGGGTACAGCGAGGGTCCGATGGTCAGGATGGTCGCGTCGGTGCCTTCGCGGCGCAGCACCGGCTTGCCCGGTTCCAGCGTGTAGGGCTCCATCGGTACGCCACCATCGACAAAGCGCTCGGTGACGTCGTACAGCCGCTGGCTCTCGAAGAACACCACCGGATCGTCGCCTGCCAACGCTGCGGCCAGCAGCCCCTTCGCATCGTGGGGAGTGGCCGGGTACATCACCTTCAAGCCCGGCACGTGCGCGCACAGCGCCGACCAGTCCTGGGAATGCTGCGCGCCGTACTTGCTGCCGACCGAGCAGCGCAGCACCACCGGCACGCCCAGCGTGCCGCCGGACATGGCCCGCCACTTGGCCATCTGGTTCAGGATCTCGTCCCCCGCACGGCCGATGAAATCGGCGTACATCAGCTCGACCAGCGAGCGCCCGCCCTCCAACGCGTGCCCCACGGCGGTGGCCACGATCGCCGCCTCGCTGATCGGCGAGTTGAACAATCGCGAGTGATCGAACAGGTCGGACAGGCCGCGGTACACGCCGAACGCCCCGCCCCACTCGCGGCACTCCTCGCCCCAGGCCAGCAGGCGCCGATCGGCCAGCATGGCGTCCAGGATCGCCTCGAACAGGGCATCGCGCAGCGTGATCGCGCGCATCGGCGACAGCGGCCTGCCGTCGTCATCGAAGGCATGGCGGGACTTCTTAGCGTTCTGGCGCACGCGGGTGCAGGTGGCGGGGTCCACGCCCTCGGTCGGCTCGCGCACCGCGGGCGCAGCACCGGCGGGCGCAGCACCGGCGGGCGCGAACATCAGCTCGCCGATCAGCAGCGGCTCGGCACGGATGTCGACCGGCGGTGCGTTCGCTTCGTCAGCGACCGCCACGACGATGCGCTTCACCATCGCCTGCACCTCGTCACTCAACGCCGGCAGCGCATCGGCCTGCATCACGCCCGCCTCGATCAGCTCGTCCGCGTAGCGAGCGATCGCATCGTGCCCGGCCCAGGCCTTCAGCTCCTCGCGGCTGCGGTACGCGTTCGCATCCGAGGTGGAATGCCCGGACTGGCGGTAGCACTCGATGTCCAGCAGGCAGGGGCCTTCGCCCGCCAGCAGCCGTGCACGCGCTCTTGTCACCGCGTCGGCCACCGCCAGCGGCCGGGTGCCGTCGACGGTCTCGGCGTGCAGGGCATCGGCGCGCACGCCGGCGCCGATGCGCGACAGCCGGTCCCAGCCCATGGTCTCGCCGATGGTCTGGCCGCCCATCGCGTAGAAGTTGTTGGTGAAGAAGAACAGCACCGGCAGGCCGCCCTTCTGCGCCTCGGGCCACAGCGTGTCGAACTGAGCCATCGAGGCGAAGTTCATCGCCTCCCACACCGGCCCGCAGCCGGTGGAGCCGTCGCCGGCGGTGGCCACCGCGATCGATTCGCGCGCCTGATCGCGTCCTCGGGAGCGCATCGCCAGCGCCGCGCCGGTGGCGATGCCGGCCGAGGCTCCCACGATGGCGTTGTTCGGCAGGCTGCCGAACGGCGGAAAGAAGGCGTGCATGCTGCCGCCCATGCCGCCGTTGAAGCCGGTGGCGCGCATCAGGATCTCGGACAGGAAGCCGAACAGCAGGAAGTCGATCGCCAGCGCCTCGCCCTCGCCGCCCAGGCAGGCCTCGACCGTCTGCAGCAGGGTGCCGTCCGCGTGCGCCGCCATGCGCGCCCGGGTGTCGTTGTCGCCCAGGTCCGCGATGGCCGCCAGCCCCTTGGCCAGGAATTCGCCGTGACTGCGGTGATTGCCGTAGACGTGATCCTCGGGTGCCAGCGCCAGCGCCAGACCCACCGCCGCGCCTTCCTGACCGACCGACAGGTGGGCCGGCCCCCGGTACGGCAGCGCGATGCCCTGATACTCGCCCTTGCCGCGCAGCGCCTGCAGCATGGATTCGAACTCGCGCACGATCAGCATGTCGCGCAGCACGCGCATCAGGGTTGCATCGCTGCGCCGACCGCGCTCGTCGCTCATCGGCGTGCGGTAGGCGTACACCGGTACCGTCGGCATCGGCAGCACGCCTTCGCCGCCGGCAAGGCGTGCGGGGCTGACGTCCAGGGACTTGGGCATGGCGAAATCCGATCGAATCGACAGCGCAGGACAGTAGCGGATCCGGCCGCCGCTGCGTCGCGGACGCGATCTCGCACCGCCGCTGGAGTTCGATCGGCACCGACTCATGCTACCGTCGAACAGGATCCGTGCCTGATGAGCCAATATCAGGATCACGACCCGATCACGACCCGATCACAATCGACCTGAAGGAGAATGGACACGTGAGACTCAACGGACGCACGACCCTGAGTGCGCTCATGGCGGCAACGCTCGGCCTGGGCACCGCTGCCCAGGCGCAGGACAAGCCGCACGACGGGGTGACGGTGAACGTGATGACCTTCACCGGCCCGCAGATCGCCGAACCGCTGCAACGCCGCGGCAAGGAGTTCAGCGAGGACACCGGCGCGACCATCAACGTGATCACGGTCCCGTTTTCAGACCTGTACCAGAAGGTGCTGACCGACTGGCTGACCGGTACCGATTCGCTGGACGCGGCCGTGTTCGCACCGCAATGGTCGGTCGATTACGTGGTGCCGGGCCTGCTGGAAGACCTGTCCGAACGGGTAGCGGCGGACGAGGCGTTGCAGGCGGACGACATCGCCGAGTTCTTCCGCGAGTTCTCGCAGAAGGTCGACGGCAGCACCTACATGATCACCGTCGACGGTGACTTCCACATGGTCTATTACCGCACCGACATCGCCGAGGAACTCGGTCTGGAAGGCCCGAAGACCTGGGACGACTACCTGGCCTTCGCGCAAGCGGCCAACGGCATGGACCTGAACGGTGACGGTGAAGCCGACTACGGCTCCTGCATCGCCAAGAAGCGCAATGCTCAGTCCTACTGGATGATCACCTCGATCGCCTCGGCCTGGCTGCAGTCGCAGGGCACCTCGCAGGGCGCCTTCTTCGACACGAGCGACATGGCGCCGCTGTACGACAATCCGGGCATGGCGGCCGCGCTCGAGGTCTACAAGAAGACCGGTGACTACGCGCCCAGCGACGAGATCAACCTGGACGTGGGTGACACCCGCAACCTGTTCCAGCAGGGGCGCTGCGCGCTGACGCTGGACTGGGGCGACATCGGCACGCTGGCCATCGATCCGGAGAATTCCAAGGTGATCGACAAGGTCGGCGCGGTCGTGTTGCCCGGTTCCTCCGAGGTGCTGGATCGCCAGACCGGCGAGCTGGTGGCCTGCGACGACACCACCTGCCCGCACCACGTGGACGGCATCAACCATGCGCCCTTCGCAGCCTTCGGCGGCTGGTCCGGTGGCATCAACGCCGCGGCCGACGAGGCGGTCAAGGATGCCGCCTACGCCTTCTTCAGCTACGTCAGCCAGCCCGAGCAATCGAACGCGGACGTCACCGTCGGCGCCACCGGCTTCAATCCCTACCGCACCAGCCAGTTCGAGTCCATCGACAACTGGACCGCGGCCGGCATGAGCGAACAGGCCGCCAACGACTACCTGGGCGCCATCCAGTCCAGCCTGAACTCGCCCAACATGGTGCTGGACCTGCGCATTCCGCAGAACCAGCGCTACCAGCAGATCGTGCTGGACACGGCGATCGCGCGCTACCTGGCCGGCGAGCTGAGCACCGAGGAGACGATGGCGGCCATCACCGAGGGCTGGCAAGAGATCACCGAGGAGCTCGGTGCCGAAGAACAGCTGGAGGCCTACAAGTCCACGATCGGCGCCAACTGATCGCCTGCGCGGCCGCCTCGCTCGGCACGCACCGAGCGGCGAACCGACCGATGACGGTGTCCGAGCGATTCGACGGCTTTCTTGACCGGAACGCGGGCCGGCTGTTCATCCTGCCCGCGGTCCTGCTGATCCTGGCCTTCTCGCTGTTCCCGCTGATCATCTCGGCGTGGCTGGCGGTGTCGCGCTTCAAGATCGGCCGCGACGGTTTCACGCTGACCTACATCGGCGAGCTGAACTTCAAGAAGCTGTTCACCGGTTCCCAGCAGTTCCATTTCCTGGGCACCTTCTCCAGCATCACGCTGACCGGCTGGCTGATCCTGCTGGTGACCGCACTGCTGATCGGCGCGGGGATCCGCCAGTGGTTGCGATCGGGTCGTCTGACGGTGCTCGGCGGCATCGGCCGGCTGATCGCGTTCGGCACGCTCGCAGCGCTTGCCTGGGTGTTCGCCAGCACGCTGCAGGACGGGCGGCTCGGTTCGCTGTCGACCACGCTGTTCTACGTGGTGGTCGGCGTCAGCCTGCAGTTCGTCATCGGGACCGGTCTTGCGTTCCTGTGCGCACAGGACATCCGCGGCCGCTCCTTCTTCCGGCTGGTGTTCTTCATCCCGCTGATGGTGACGCCGGTCGGCATCGCCTACACCTTCCGCATGCTGGCCGACATGTCGCTCGGGCCGTTCTCGCCGCTGTGGAAGGCGGCAGGGTTCGGGGATTTCTCCTGGGCGGCGGATCCGTGGACCGCACGTCTGGTCATCGTCGTCGGCGACAGCTGGCAGTGGATCCCGTTCATCTTCATCATCATGCTGGCAGCCTTCGAGAGCCAGCCGCGTGACGAGATCGAGGCGGCGGAACTCGATGGCGCCGGCCCGTGGCGCGTGTTCCGCGACATCACCTGGCCGTCGGTGGCACCGGTGGCCGCCACCGTGGTACTGATCCGCGTGATCGAGGCGTTCAAGATCGTCGATCTGCCCAACGTGCTGACCAACGGCGGGCCTGGCATCGCCACCGAATCGCTCACCCTGCACGCCTTCATCGAGTGGCGGGCGCTGAACCTGGGCGGCTCGGCCGCCGTGGCCTACACGCTGCTGTTCGTCTCCACCGTGGTGTGCGTCGCCTTCTTCCAGCTGGTGGTCAGGCCGATGCGCCAGGCCCGAGGACAAGCCTGATGCGGGAGCGACGCCTGGGCGAGATGTCGCCGCTGACCAAGCTGGTGGTGTACACGCTGCTGATCGGCTGGTCGCTGGTCGTGCTGTTCCCGCTGTACTGGGTGGTGATCACCTCGGTCAAGCTGCCCGGGCAGGTGGGCGACGGTCCGGACTACCTGCCGTTCATCGATTTCATGCCTTCGCTGCACGCGTGGCGCTACATCTTCGTGGACCTGGGCAGCGATACCTTCCGCCCCTACCTGAACAGCCTGATCATCGCCTCCACTTCCACCGTGCTGGCGATGTCGGTCGGGGCGTGCGCCGCCTACGCGCTGGCGCGCCTGCATTTCCGCCCCCGGCTGCTGTCCATCGTGCTGTTCCTGGTGGCGCTCGGCATCGGTGTGTGGATGATCGGTTCGGGTCTGGTGGGCTGGCCGATCGCCGCGGCCAGCGGGCTGGCGATCTTCGTCATCTCGGTGCTGGCGCTGTCACGCGTGCGCTCGCCACGCCTGGGCAACGCCGATATCCTGTTCTGGGTCATCAGCCAGCGCATCCTGCCGCCGGTGGTGGCCGCCCTGCCGATCTACATCATGTTCCAGCAGATCGGCATCCTGGACACCCACCTGGCCATCATCCTGACCTACACCACGGTCAACATGCCGATCGTGGTGTGGCTGATGTACGACTTCTTCGCCTCCATCCCGATAGACATCGAGGAGTCGGCAGAACTCGACGGCGCGTCGCGCTTTCGCATCTTCCGCGAGATGGTGCTGCCGCTGGCCAAGCCGGGGCTGGCCGCCACTTCCCTGCTGGTGCTGATCCTGTCGTGGAACGAGTACCTGCTCGCGCTGTTCCTGTCGACCGCCAAGGCGCAGACCATCCCGCTGCTGGTGGCGGCGCAGAACGCCACGCGTGGGCCGCAGTGGTGGTACATGTCGGTGCTGATCGTGATCATGATCGTACCGGTGGTGCTGTTGACCATCCTGCTGCAGCGCCTGATCGCCAAGGGCCTGCTGCTCGGGGCGGTCAAGGGATGAACCCGTCGACCGGAGTGCCGCGCGAATGACCGTCGTCCTGGATCGGGTCTCCAAGTCCTTCGGCCGCGTGGAGGTGCTGCGCGAGCTGGACGTGACCACCGGCGACGGCGAGTTCCTGGTGCTGCTGGGCGCGTCCGGCTCGGGCAAGACCACCGCGCTGCGCATGATCGCGGGCCTGGAGTCGACCACTTCGGGGCGCGTGCTGATCGGCGAGCGCGACGTCACCCAGGTGCTGCCCAAGAATCGCGACGTGGCGATGGTGTTCCAGTCGTACGCGCTGTACCCGCACAAGAGCGTGGCCGAGAACATCGGCTACCCGCTGCGCGTGCGCGGCGAATCCAGGGGCGAGATCGATCGGCAGGTGGGCGAGGTCGCCGCCCAGGTGCAGCTGGACGCGTTGCTGGAGCGCTACCCCCGGCAGCTCTCGGGCGGGCAACGGCAACGCGTGGCGCTGGCGCGCGCGATGGTGCGACGCCCGGCCGCCTTCCTGATGGACGAGCCGCTGTCGAACCTGGACGCGAAGCTGCGCGGGCACATGCGCACGGAACTGAGACGCATGCAGCACGACCTGGGGATCACCACGGTGTACGTCACGCACGACCAGATCGAGGCGATGACGCTGGCCGACCGGGTCGCCATCCTCGAACAGGGCGTGCTGCAGCAACTGGGCACCCCGCGCGAGATCTACGAGGATCCGGCCAACCTGTTCGTGGCAGGCTTCATCGGCTCCCCGCCGATGAACCAGTTGCACGGGCGCCACGAGAACGGGCGCTTCGTGAACGAGGCCGGCACCATCGACACCGGCCTGCAGCGTACGCTGGATCGGGTCACGCTCGGCATCCGCCCCGAGGACTGCCGCATCGTGGATGCCTCGACCAGCGCCTTGTCGGGCCGGCTGTACGCGCTGGAACTGATCGGCGACCACGTGCTGGCCAGCGTGACGCTGGACGGTTCGGTGCCGGTCAAGCACACCGGCAAGACCGATGCGTTCATCACCGCGGACACGTTCGCGGTGAAGATGCCCAAGGACTATGCGGCACCGATCGATGCGCGGGTCGGCATCGACGTGGCGGTGGAGGGAATCCGGTTGTTCTCGGGGGACGGGGAGCGGCTGCGGCGCTGATGGCGCTGATGGGCCGCGTCGCCTTGGCGTCCATCGCCGATACGGGCACCGTGGCGCACCCGGTGATCGAACGACACGGTATCGTCGTGCGTTCGTCCCGGGTCGCGGAACCGTCATCGAACCGTTCAAGAATCTGATATCGCCGGCCCTCGTCTCGTTGATCGCCGATCATGCCGAACCGCACATCGGCCCGGGCGCGGCGCGGCGATTCCGCACCCGGATGCGTGGCGCACTCGAACCGCTCGCAATGAAGGCACGCGTGCAGCTCATCGCGGCCGAGCTGGCCGAGGCGCTGCCCACCGACGATGCAGCGCGGGCCACGGCATTGCTGGCGATGCTGCACCCGGATACCGATGCCGGTATCGATCGACGATCGGACGAGCGCGGTATCGCCGGCTGGGGCATCTGGCCACTCTCGCTCGTGGTCGCCGAGCGGGGCCTGCACGACATCGATCGTTCGCTGGCGCTGCTGCGCGAGATGACGATGCGCTCGACGGCCGAGTTCGCGATCCGTCCGTTCATCGTCGTCGAGCCCGCACGCGTGTTCCAGACCCTGGCTCGCTGGACCTCGGATCCGAACGAGCACGTGCGGCGGCTCGTGTCCGAAGGCAGCCGGCCGCGCCTTCCCTGGGGCCTGCGGTTGCGGAATCTGGTCGCCGACCCGTCCCCGACGCTTCCGCTGCTGGAGGCGCTCCGCGACGACCCTTCACCGTACGTACGGCGCTCCGTCGCGAACCACCTGAACGACATCGTGAAGGATCACCAGGATCTTGTCGTTTCGTTAGCGGTCGACTGGTCGGACGGGGCTCCGCCCGAACGCCGGACCTTGCTCCGCCACGCCTGCCGCAGCCTGCTCAAGCAGGGCCGAGCGGACGTGATGACGCTGTTCGGGTTCACGAGCGATGCCGTGACCATCGACCCGCTCGTGCTGTCGAGCGATCGTGTGCGGATGGGCGAGGATCTGATGCTGTCCACGTCCTTGCACTCGGCGAGCGATGCGCCGCAGCGTCTGTCGATCGACTACGTGCTGCACGCGCTCAAGGCGAACGGATCGCGCACGCCGAAGGTCTTCAAGGGAGGTACGGTGACGCTCGAACCCGGCGAAACCCGGCGCTTCGCGCGCACCCACCGCTTCCGCGAGGTGACCACCCGTCGTCACTATGCCGGCGAACACGCCATCGCGTTGCGCGTGAACGGGGTGGACAGCGAGCCGGTCCGGTTCGAGCTGGACGTCCAGGCTCGACCGCACCGGGCCGCCCGTTCGATGACACACTGACCTCACCGACCAAGACCGCACCGAACCGGGCTCCTCCCACCATGCCGATGCTGACACCGACCGACGTGCACGCCACCGTGCGCGCGCTGCTGATCAACGACAGCGGTGACGACCTGACCACGAGCCCGCTGGACACGGTCGAGGTGGACTGGAACGGCTTCGTCGGCGAGGTGCACGGCGGGACCACCCGGGCGGCGTGCACGCGCACCCGCCTGCAGTACCCGCCGGGCACGACCATCCGCAACGTGCGGCAGGTCTCGGCCCTGTCCGTCGAGCAGATCGGCCAGATCGCCGCCGCCCTGGAACTCGACGCGCTGGAGCCTGCCTGGCTGGGGGCGAACCTGGTGGTCGAGGGCATCGAGGACTTCAGCGGCCTGCCACCCTCCTCGCGCCTGATCGGCGAGAACGGCACCTCGCTGGTGGTCGACATGGAGAACGCGCCGTGCCGCTTTCCCGGCGAGATCATCGAGCGGCACCGGCCCGGGCACGGCAAGCGCTTCCCGAAAGTGGCGACCGGGCGCCGCGGCGTGACGCTGTGGGTGGAGCGACCCGGCCGCCTGAGCGTCGGTGACCGGCTGCGCCTGCACGTGCCGCCGGTGGTGCGCTGGCAGGCGCCCACCGCCGCACGGGCACAGGGAGGTTGAGGCGATGATGCTCGCACCGGACGATGCGGCACTGGACACGCTCGGCGGCGTCCCCGTGCTGTCGCTGATGGCTGCCGATGCCGAGTACGGTGCGGCTTTGTCGCAGCGGCTGCGGCCGGTGCGCATCGGCGTCGGCCCGATCGAGGCGGCGATCAACACGGTGCGGGCGCTGACTGCATTGCAGCGGCGCGGCACGCTGCCGGCGCTGGTGTTGTCGCTGGGCTCGGCCGGTTCGAACACGCTGGAACAGACCAGCGTGCACGCCATCGCCAGCGTCTCCTGGCGGGACATGGACGCCTCGCCGCTGGGGTTCGAGAAGGGCTGCACCCCGTTCCTGGATCTACCGGCGGAGCGTTCGCTGCCGAATCTGTGGGCCGGTTCGAAAGGCTCGGGGGAACCGGGCACGGTGCGCCTGTCGACCGGTGCGAACGTGATCGGCGATGCCGCGGCCTATGCCCGCATCGATGCCGACATGGTCGACATGGAGACCTTCGCGGTGCTGCGCGCCTGCGACGCGTTCGAGCTGCCGCTGGCCGGCATTCGCGCCGTTTCGGACGGTGATGCAACCCTGGCTCGATACGGAGATTGGGCGGACTGCCTGCCGCAGCTGGATGCGGGCCTGGCGCAGGCGGTCGATCGGCTGGCCGCGGCGCTGGCGGACGGTACGCTGGGCATGCTCGGGCGCGCCTAAGTGCGGCCGGCTATCCGCCCGACGCCAGCAGCGCGGCCAGCGACAGCATGACCACGCCGATCGCCACGTCCAGCACCTGCCAGGCGCGAGGCCTGGCGAACACCGGCTGCAGCAACCGGGCGCCGTAGCCCAGGCTGAAGAAGAACACGAACGAGGCCAGCACGGCACCGGCCGCGAACGCCGGGCGCTGACTCGCGTAGCGACTGGACACCGAGCCGAGCATCACCACCGTGTCCAGGTACACGTGCGGATTCAGCCAGGTGAAGGCGAGGCAGGTCGCCAGCGCGGCTCGCCACGAGGGCGCCGCCTGCTTCGCGGCCTGCAGCGCCTCGCCGTCGAACCGCCAGGCCGCCAGCAGCGCCCGCAGGCCGTAGACCAGCAGGAAGGCCACGCCGCCGAACCGGAACAGCGGATCGATCCAAGGCGCTGCCGCCACCAGCGCCCCGAAGCCTGCGACACCGGCGACGATCAGCACCGCATCGGACAGCGCGCAGGCCGAGCACACCAGCAGCACGTGCTCGCCACGCAGCCCCTGGCGCAGCACGAACGCGTTCTGCGCGCCGATGGCGAGTATCAGGCCGAGTCCCAGCAGGAAGCCTTGCAGCGCGACGGACAGGTCCACGGATCACTCGGCGCCAGGTCGATCAGAATCGGTAGAAGCGCTGCGCGGTCCGCTCGAACACGTCGTCGTGCATCGCCTCGGGCACCAGCGACTGCGCCAGCTGCAGCCAGCGGGCGTAGTCGGACGGCAGCAGCACCACCGGCCAGTCCGAGCCCCACATCACTCGCTCGGCACCGAAACAGGCCAGCAGGTGATCGACGTAGGGGCGCAGTTGCGCCTCGCCATCGTCCGGACCTGCCTCGTTCAGCAGCCCGGACAACTTCACGTGCACCGGCGTGGCGTCGGCGATGCGCTCGATGCCCGCTGCCCACTCGTCGAACTCGCGGGCCGCGATGCGCGGCTTCATGCCGTGATCGATCACGGTGCGCAAGCTCGGGTAGCGATCGAACAGCCGCGCGAACGCATCCAGGTGCACCGGAAACCCGAGCGCATCGAAGCTCAGATCAGTCGCAAGCAGCGCATCGAACACCTCGCCGCGCGCTGCGGTGTGCATCCATTCCGGGTCCGGCAGGTCCTGGATCATCGGCCGTACTCCGGCGAAATGGCCGTCGCGTGACAGCCGCCGCAGATCGGCGATCGCCCCGGCACGCTCAAAATCGACCCACCCGACCACCCGGGCCGGCCCCGGCATCTCGTCGGCCATCGACAGCAGCCAGTCGGTCTCGGCCACCGTCGGAGCGGCCTGCACCAGCACGCTGGCCTCGATGCCCAGCCCGTCGATCGCCTCCATGAAATCCGCCGGCAGGAAGTCGCGCCGGATCGGCGCGACCGTCTCGTTGCCGTCCATCCAGGCGTAGTCGCCACGTGCCGGACGCCACAGGTGATGATGAGCGTCGATCATCGTCGGCCGGCCGTGCCCGAGCCCGGGACCGACATTCCGCCCGCTCGCCGCGGACCGACAGCGATCACACCAGCACCGGCGCGTCGCGCCCCGGATAGCCGCTGCCGGCATCGATGCCGCGGCTGGCGCAGAACGCCGCCACGTCGAAGTTCGGGCAGGTCTTCTCGGTGGTGGGAAAGTCGCGGTGCCCGCACACCGTGGCCAGCGGGTACTCCTCGCGCCAGAAGCGCAGCACCAGCTCCAGCGAGTCCAGCTGCGCATCGGTGAACGTCTTGCAGCCGATCAGGCAGACGCCCAGGCTGCGCTCGTTCTGGCCGTACACGTGCGCACCGATCCAGTAGTCCGGGCGCCCGCCCTGGATCGAGCCGTCCCGCTCGATCACGCGGTGGTAGCCGATGCCGTGCCAGCCGAACCCCAGGTGCATGGCGTGGATGTCACGCACGCCCAGCGCATCGTCATCCGGGGTGTCCGAGCAATGCACCACCAGATGGCGGATGTCCGTGGCCTGCAGCACGCGTGGGATTCTCGTGTCGAACGGCGGTTCGACAGGCTACCGCGAAGCGCCGTTCAACGCTTGCGGATCTTGTATTGCGTGGGCGCATGGGCGCGCGACACATCGTCCGGGCGCTTCGCCCGGTGCTTGGTATCGCGGCCGCTGACCCGCGCACGCCAGGTGCGGAAGGAACCGGGCTTGAGCTCGGCGCGCATCAGCGCGATGACATCGTGCTCGCTCAGCCCGTGGCTTGCCCGGATCGCCTCGAACGGCGTGCGGTCCTCCCACGCCATCTCGATCACGCGCGAGCGTTCCGCCTCCGGCAGCGCGGCCCCCCGGATACCCTTGCCCATGACGGCCCCGTCAGTGCCCGGCGGCCAGGCGCACCGGCGCCTCGAGCGGGCGGAACGGCCGGTCGGCGGGCACCAGGCCGAACCCTGCCAGCAGGCGGCCCATCGCCAGCGAGGGTGATCCGGCCGTCATCAGCGCGATGTCGGCCATGCGCTCGCGCGCGCTGTCCGGCGGCACCGGACCGATCAGCGCCAGCACGCGCCGCGCGATCGCTTCGGCAGGCTCGATCCAGTCGACCGGCCAGGGGGCAAGTTTCCTCATCTCGTGGACCAGGAACGGGTAGTGGGTGCAGCCGAGCACGATGATGTCGGTATGCCTCGAACCCTCCTGCACGAAGCAGGGCATCAGTTCGCTGCGCAGCTTGTGCCGGTCGATGGTCTCGCCCTGCATGTGCTGTTCGGCCAGGCGTGCAAGACCGGTGGAACCGACCAGCTTCACCTTCGCATCGCGCGAGAACCGCTTCACCAGATCCAGCGTGTAGGGCCGCGTCACGGTGCCCGGCGTGGCCAGCACCGACACCAGCCCCGAAGCGGTGAGGGTGGCGGCAGGCTTGATCGGCGGCACGGTACCGACGATCGGGATGGAGAAGCGCTCGCGCAGCGCCGGCATGATCAGCGTGCTGGCGGTGTTGCAGGCCACGATCGCGATCTCCGGGTCGTAGGCCTCCAGGCAGCGCTCGAACAACGCGACCACGCGCGGGATCAGCGCCTCCTCCTCCCACTCACCGTACGGGAAGCCGGCATCGTCACCGACGTAGACGATGCGCCGTCCGGGCAGCATGACGCGCACCTCGCGCAGCACCGACAGGCCGCCGATGCCCGAATCGAACAGCAGGATGGACATGGGCTGGGGGTCGCCTGGGAGTCTGGTGCGGTGGCCGGTCAGCCGCCGATGAACGACATCTCGACCTTGGGGCGCAGCACGCTGACCTGCGTGCGGGTCTCGGAGTAGCGATCGGCTCGGTGGCCCCAGATCGCCTTCAGGTGCTCGCCCAGCGCACGCTCGTCCCCGTTGCGCAGCACCGCGCGCAGGTCGTGGCCGGAGCCTGCGAACAGGCAGGTGAACAGGCTGCCGGTGGCCGACAGGCGCGCCCGGCTGCAATCGCCGCAGAACGGGTCGGACACCGAGGAGATGATGCCGATCTCGCCACCGCCATCGGTGTATTCCCAGCGCTTGGCCACTTCACCGCGATAGTTCGCCTCGGCCGGGCGGATCGGCAGCTCGGCATCGATGATCGCCGCGATCTCGCTGCTGGTGACCACGTTGGACAGGTCCCAGGCGTTGCTGTTGCCCACGTCCATGAACTCGATGAAGCGCAGGATCTGGCCGGTGCCGTGGAAGAAGCGCGCCATGGGCAGGATGCCCTGGTCGTTCAAGCCCTTCTTGACCACCATGTTGACCTTGACCGACTCGAAGCCGGCCCGCGATGCCGCCTCGATGCCGTCCAGCACCGCCTGCACCGGCACGCCGACATCGTTCACGGCGGCGAAGGTCTCGTCGTCCAGCGCGTCCAGCGAGACGTTCAACCGCTGCAGCCCGGCCTTACGCAGCGACTCGGCCCGCTCGCGCGTCAGAAGCGATGCGTTGGTGGTCATGCTGACATCGGTGATGCCGTCCACCGCCGCCACGCGGCACACCAGCGAGTCCAGGTCGCGCCGCAGCAGCGGCTCGCCACCGGTCAGCCGGACCTTGGTGACGCCCAGTTCGGCGCCGGCGCGCACCACGCGCTCGATCTCCTCGAAGCTGAGCAGCTCGGCCTTGGGCAGGAATCGGTAGTCCTTGCCGAACACCGACTTGGGCATGCAGTAGACACAGCGGAAGTTGCACCGGTCGGTGACCGAGATGCGCAGGTCGCGAAGCGGGCGCGCCAGTCTGTCGACCACGCGCGCCGGATCGGTACCCGAGTTCCTTCCTGCCGTGTCCGTTCCGCTCACTACCCGCCGCCTCGCTGGAAGTACAGATCGAAATGCTTCTTGAATGCCTGCTGGTGCGCCTCGGGCACGCCACGAAACGTGAACGAGACCACCGCATAGGGGATCGCCATCAACGCGATCCGGCGCACCTGCTGCTCGCCCAGATGAATCTCGACGGTACCCGGATTGACCGCTCCGTGCACCGTGTGACCGTCGATCGTGTAGCGATGTTCCCCCATGGCCCGGGGCAGGATGCGGAAGAAATCCGCGTGGGTGACCCCCATTTCGCGGCTGTAGGCGATATCCGGAACCGTGCCGTTCGACACTCCGACTGCCGGAGCGGCTCCGCCTGCCGCATCCATCGGCGTCAGCCTCCGGCGACCGGCGGCCAGATCGCGAGCACATCGCCCTCCTTCAACGCGCCGCGCTGGTCGCGATCCGCCTCGCACTGGAAGTGGCCGTTGACCAGGACCAGGTGGGCCAGCTCGCGCGGTACCTTGAAGCGGTCGATGATCTCGTTGAGCGTGACGTTACCGGGTACCTCGATGCCGATCGCGTTGCGCCTGGTGCCCGCCGGCAGCAGGTCCTGCAGCGTGGCGTAGAGCTTGAACGTGATCGCTATGTCCGCAGCGGTGCCGCTGACCGCCTGGTCCTTGCCAGCGACCTCGTCCGGGTCGGATCCGGTACCGGAATTGCGAGTCGGCGTGCCGTGAGCCGTGCCATCCTCCATGCCGATCATGCTGCTACCAAAGTCGCGTCTTGGCTCTGTGCTGCTGCTAAATACGCCTCGTTGATCCGGTTCGGCTCCTCCATCAGCACCGCCTTCCAGCGCCCGAGCCGCGCCCCGGTCTGGATGAGACCGCGCAGCACGCCGACGTGCTGGGTCATGCCGAGGCTGGACGCACCGACAAGCACGTCACCTTGGAATTGCAGGTTCAGGTATTCGAAGCGATCCGGGTTCGACAGCTCGGCCGTATCGCCACCGTCAACGCCCATCCACAGTCCAAAAGAAGTGGAAATCAGCCCGACCGTGTCAAGCACGTTCATGTTCATCGTGCCCGCGCGCGGCGTACTGTTGCCGTTGATCATGTTCGTGGCCGCCAGCTTGCCGTGCTCGACCGCCGTCGGCTGGATCGCCTGGATCTCGTAGTCGCCGGTCGACAGGTC
>ENA-ORXU01001210-ORXU01001210.1-marine-metagenome-genome-assembly--contig:-NODE-1210-length-22733-cov-4.162959_pt1 | contig 22733 bp, 11 predicted proteins | sample MGYA00237869_ERZ511484 | MGnify/ENA metagenome assembly ERZ511484
AGTCAGTTCGTTCTTCATAAAAGCAGCGAATGGAAATTCGGCATCGTCATGATACATACCCAATTGTATAATTACGCCCCCTTTTTTTATGAATTTAACCGTATGGGTCAAAATAGTAGCGGCACCGGATGCCTCTAATAAAATATTAAACCCGTTAGGTGCAATCGAAAGCAAGTTCTTTTTGAAACCGGCTTCGTTCGGATTTAGGGCGGCCGTTACCCCGATCTGCCTTGCTTTTTCAAGGGCAGCGATTCTTGGGTCGGTAATTACAATGGGCGCTGTTGTGTGAAGTGCAGCCACCATATGGCATAGTTGGCCAATAGTGCCAGCCCCGGTAATCAGCACCGATTTTCCCTTTAGATTACCCGCTAGCGATAAAGCGTGCAATACTACGGAAAGTGGTTCTAATAAGGCTGCCATTTCAAAACTGATAAAATCTGCCAATGGAACACAATTTTCCCCAGGAATCTTTATGTATTCGGAAAAACCACCGTTCAGGTGAGGAAAAACACTTGCTGAACCAAGATATTTCATTGATGGACATAAATTGTACTTTTTTGCCATGCACTGGACACATTTCTTACATGGTCGTGATGGATTGACACCAATTCGGGTTCCTTTCTTTAAATTAGGGTATAGTGGGCTTTCCTTATCGATTATTCCTGCGAGTTCGTGGCCCAGTGCAAAGGGTTTTTTGGGTACAAAATCACCAATCTTGCCATCCTTGAAATAATGGATATCGGATCCGCATATACCAACGGACTTTACTTTTACTACAACCTCGTCAGTTTTTGTTTCAGGATAGGGTATTTCGCAAAAGCGCATATCCTTTTTTCCGTACAACAAATATGATTTCATATACCTTTAATGGAATATGTCTTCCCTTTAACGGTCTTGAATTCCATAATGTTGTCAGAATGTTTTTTTACTTTGACTCGTTTCCCGTCAGAGAACACTTGAATGTTATTTGTAAATTTTATTCGACACGTATTGCCCACCTTGGAAAATATGGTAACTGAATTAAGGGCTTTTTCTTTCCAAACAAAATCGAGTTCAAAACCACCTCTTGCGCGGACTCCTTTAAATTGACCATCTTTCCATTCGGAAGGAAGTGCAGGCAATAAATCGATATACCCTTCATGAGATTGAATGAGCATCTCGGTTATTCCTGCAGTTACACCAAAAGATCCATCAACTTGTAACGGTTTTCCGCATTTGGCAAAAAGGGACATATAACACTGCTCTTTTAAGTAGCCCTTAAAAATGGAGTTGGCCCTATCGCCATCATATAGTCGGGCCCACAATGCCATTTTCCAACCACGCGAAAACCCTGTGCCGCCATCACCTCGTTGTTCAAGTACTTTCTTTACGGGAGCAATAAATTCGGGGGTTCTGTTTACGGAGAGCACATTTCCTGGATAGAGGCCATATAGGTGGGAGAAGTGTCTGTGCTTGTCTTCCATTTGCTCGTAATCTTCCGTCCATTCTTGTAACATACCGTCTCGCCCAATTTGAGAGGGTGGAAACCGTTCTCTTGCTTCGAGTACCTTTTTTGTGAAATCATGGTCGACATCCAAAACTTCGGATGCAGAGGCGTAGTAACTGAACAGGTCTTTTAATATTTGCATATCCATTGTAGCCCCAGCCACTATCGTGGTGAAATAGTACATTCCGGTAACTTCGTCATAGAAGTACTTATAACCTTTTCCCTTTGGGGGGTTCTCTGGGGAATTGGAAGGGTTGGTTACCAACCAATCCCTTCCAGGATATTCTACCAGAAAATCCATGAAAAATTCAACGGAACCTTTCATCACCGGATAAATCTCTTTAAGATATTCTTTGTCTTGGGTAAAAAGATAGTGTTCCCACAAGTGCGTGGTAAGCCATGCACCGCCCACGGTAAAGGTTCCCCATGTTGGCCCATCCATTGGAGCGGCAACACGCCATAGGTCGGTATTCTGGTGAAATACCCATCCGTCCGCACCATAATGTTCTTTGGCCACTTCGGCACCTTGGTCCGTAAGTTCTTTGACCATTGTAACCAGTGGTTCTGAAAGCTCCGATAGATTTGCTGTTTCTACAGGCCAATAGTTCATTTGGGTATTAATGTTCGTGGTGTACTTTGAGTCCCAGGAAGGGTTCATATCGTTGTTCCAAATACCTTGCAGATTGGCAGGTTGGGAACCCGGTCTTGACGAAGCAATAAGCAGATACCTACCAAAATTGTAGCATAAGGTCGCCAATTGAGGGTCGGGGGCCGATTGGATTTTGGACATTCTTTCATCCGTAGGCAATGAAGAAGTCGCTGTTGTCGGCAAGGTTAGGGAAACTCGGTCGAAATACTTTTTATAATCACCAAGTGCCGCTTCCTTAATATTGGTAAATGATTTTTGTTCTACTTGGGCCAACATGGCTTCGACACGGGCATGTTGATCGGCATTTACGTTCTTATAATCTTCAAAATTAGTGGCAGCTACGAAATATAGCGTTACCGCATCGGCGTTTTTGATGCTAAGCATCGTATCGTCAGAGCTCATGGTGCCACCTTCTGGAATTGCTTTTATTCTGGCCTCATATTTTAATTTACCTTCCACACCAAGATAGTCGGCAGATTTTCCTGTTAGTTTTAATTGGTTGTTTTCAAGAGCATCCATGCGGAAGTAATCTGTCGCATAGTTTGAATGCGCACTATTTCTAACGCCCCTAAGTTGGGCATCGAATGATATACTGCCAGATTTATCGGCAGTAATACGTATTGCAATGGTTTGGTCAACAGCAGAAGCAAAAATCTCGCGGGTATAGTTGACTCCTTTGAAGTTATATTTGATTGTTACTATTCCCGTTTTTAAGTCTAGTGATCTTTTATAGTTTTGTACGCTATCTTCTTCGAAAAAAAGATGTAGGTTGGCCATAGATTGGTATTTCTGCTGTTCTACAGGATACCCCATCAATGCCCGCCCGAAAAGCTTGTGCGCTTTTATTGGTTCGCCATTGAAGATGTGTTTCTGAATTTCAGGCAGTTTTTCATAACCTCCTTTAACAACTGTATTATAAGGGCCCCCGGTCCAATAAGTTTCTTCATTAAATTGAATTTGGTCCTCCCCGTATTTACCATAGACCATGGCGCCAAGTCGCCCGTTACCAACGGGTAAGGCCTCTTCCCAAATAGAAGCGGGCTTATCGAACCAAAGTACTGTGCCTGGGTCAAAAGTGGCTTGCTCGATTTTGATGGGAGTTCCCATATTTTTATCCCCTTGCGCTAGTAGAAAATTAACGGTAAAGGCAAGCGTAAAAATTAGTATGTTCTTTAAATTCATAATCGATAAAATATTAATTTTTTTTTAGAAATTTTTGATTTCGAACAAAAACTCAATTCGAGTTCGGTCTTCAAAAAAATAGCGGCAAAAAATCCGCCGCTATTTTCAACTAACTCAAACAACTCAAAATTATAATAACAACCAATTGCTTACTTAGTATTATTGTCTATTGAACATTCTCACGTTTGTCCCACCAGAGCTGTGTACCCCAAAAAATATCTTTTTCAACTATATCTGTAGGAAAGCTCGTATTTAATGATTTTTCAGAATCAGGGTATGCCATTTTAAAGGGTGGTCTATTATGCAATCCCACGTAATCTAGGGAGACATCGACCATTAAAGGTATGTCGGTTCTTCTGGCTTCCGCCCAGGCTTCCACACTTTGCTTAAATAAAGAAATCCATTTCTGAAGGTAAATTTTCTCTAGATTGGTTGTTGTTCCTCCATCCCATGCGACTTCAGGCTCGGTAAGAAAAGTTGCTATTGCGGCCTCTTCGATTCCGTTTTCTTCTAATGACAACCTTATTCCCGCTTCATAGACGTCTTTTGCATTACCACCGGTAATTAAATTACGTTGATAGGCCTCGGCAATTATAAAGTGTACTTCCGCTGTATTCATAAAAGGAGAAAAACCTGCCGGATCGTTACCAAACCTATCGCCAATATGGGATACATTGTTACCGTTATTCAACGTGTCGATCAATTGCGTAGCGCCAAATTTATAGCCTCGGTAGGTATCATTTTTATTTTTATCGGCATACACGGGTAACCTAGGATCATTATTTCCGTCAAGAGCTGAAATTAGTGTGTTGTTGGTACGGTACTGATCCGTTTTGTTACCGTCATCAGCACCCATTCTGGCATACCATGGCTCTAGGTCTGGGGCCACCCCGGGCCAAAAAAGATAGGCATTCGCATCATTCGAAGTAATGATGGGATACTTGTCAGGGTTATTGAGAACGTCTGCAATAGTAGACTTTGAACCTTCTTCATCAGCTGAGGACATCCTGATCGCTACACGTAACCTAATTGAATTACAAAATTTTTGCCACATCTCGACATCGCCATTGTACAGAAAATCACCCGCCCCTATATCCTCGCCATTAGTATTGAACATATCCGCCGCAGATTTTAATTCAGCCAATATTTGCGCGTAAACGTCCTGTTCTGTATCATATTTAGGGTAGATTATTCCTTCTTCTAGACGAAATGCTTCGGAATAAGGTATTTGCCCCCACATATCCGTTGCCTTGTGCGCCATATAACTCTTTAAAGTCAGGGCGGCGGCATAAAGATTATCATTGCCCTCCTCTTGAGAAAGCTTCATTGCTTCAACTGCATAAGTCATTGATGAGAACATTTGATCCCATTGACTATTGTTAATGTTTACACGATATTCATAATCCCCTAAACCTATGGGCGCTGTATGCCCGGAATACGCGCCAGCATAGTTTGCACCGAGCCTCTCACCATACAGTATTCTTGAAGAGGATAACAGTGCGCTTCCTAAGACATTCGTGGCTGGTACCAATATAGGACTATTTGGACTCGTATTTATCGTTTCAAAATCATCGGTACAACCTACAGACAAGATGATCAGCAGTACTGAAGAAAAAATAAGATTTTTAGTATTGATTTTCATGTTATTTTCTTAAAAATTAAAAACTTGCGGTTAATCTAAATCCATAGTTTCTTGTTGTGGGTATCTGAAAATTCTCATAACCGACCCCTGCATCTCCGCCACCGAAACCGACCTCTGGATCAATGCCTAGTTCGGCCGTACCTTTTCCTCTATACAGAATGGCAAGATTTCTTCCAACCATAGAAAGGTTCAGTTTAGAAAGTATGCCTATTTTTGAAACGTTGAAATTATACCCTATGGATAGCTCCCTTAGTTTTACGTATGATGCATCAAGAATAGAATATTCATGATTGTTCCACATCCAAGAACCACCAAAATAATCTTGGGCCGACACACGTACATTGTTAGGGGTACCATCTTCAAAAACTCCATCAACAATTAAACCCGTTTCACGAACATTATTTTCTACCGTATTCTGATAGGCTCCTGTAGGGTATGAATGCCAAGCTGTGGTACTGAACATATCTCCGCCGATCTTGGCATCGATTAAAAAACTAAGGTTTACGCCTTTATAACTAAAAGTATTCGATATACCCCCTGTCCAATCCGGTGTTATATTACCAAGATTCTCAGCCTCATTAGTGGTCAGGGGAATTCCATTTGCGTTAACGACAATTTCGCCGGCATCGCTTCTTTCGAAAGGCAAGCCCCATAATACGCCCCATTCCTCTCCGGGAATTCCTAAGGTGCTAACCCCTCCGAATCCTGGTGAAATTTGGTAAGATTCTAAGTTTCCGTATAATGTATTAACGATACTTTTGTTAGTTGCCCAGTTTACGACCACATCCCAATTTAAACCTGACGGGTTTCGAAGAATGTCGGCAGATACCATTAATTCGATACCCTCATTGGCTATTTCCCCCGCATTCAGTCGGGTAGACCTATAGCCCGTCGTGCTAGATGTTGCCACATCAAGTATTTGATTAACCGTTGTTTGTTTGTAATACGTAAAATCCAGTCCTATCCGATTATCCCAAAACCTCATATCCGCACCTATTTCATATGATGTGGTTTCTTCTGGTAATAATGAGGTCGGGGGCAGCGTTCGGGCCGGTGTAAATGTCGATACTCCGTTGAATGTGTTTGCTGAATAGATAAGGTCTAGTTGGTACGGATCGGTATCGCCACCAACTCTTGCCCAACTTCCTCTTAGTTTAGCGTACGATAAAATATTTGAATTCATCTTCAAGGCATCGGTGACGCTAAAACCAAGGCTTACGGAAGGGTAGAAATACGACCAATTTTCTTTAGGAAGGGCGGAGCTCCAATCATTACGACCTGTAATGCCGAAATATAGAATCTTTTTGTATGAGCCATTAACTGCAAAATATACACTGTTGGTCTCATATATACTATTGAACATGCTAGTACTCGGTATTCCTTTCGCATTAGAAATATTGTATAGGTCGGCAACGGTGAGGTCGGCAGCACCAACTGAGATGCTGTTGTAGTTGTTTCTTCTTTTGTTAGCTCCTATTAGCCCGTCTAACCGAATGTTGCCAAATGTTTTGTCAAAGTTCAGCGTCAAATCGGTATTCATTTCTTTCTTGTTGATCTGCGTTTCGTTAAATTGACCATTTAGCCCTCTTCGCTGATTTCGAACGGTGCCCGATTGGGTAATGTTCTTTCTAGTCTCATTATAATAATCCATACCCACCATGGCATTTGCGGACAGCCAATCTGTTAACTTATAGGAAACATTTACGTTTCCAAAGAACCGCTCTCTGTTAAATGCATGTGTATTCCTTAGATTATAAAAAGGATTGTCTCCGTCGAAAATATAGTCTTCGTTTCCTTTTTCATAAAAAAGGTCTTTTGCATATTGGGTCGGAAAGTCTCTTTGAAGCCAAGCAAAAATATCGGCCCAAGAATACCCGTTTGCGGGCAGGTTGTCACTTTCTTTTCTTACGTAATTAAAATTTACCGATGCTGATAATTTTTCGGAGGGATTAAGGTTGACGTTTGCCGTCAACGAATTTTGTTTTTGCCCTGTGTTGTTTATAATACCATCGCTCTCATCGGTCGTAAAGCCGATACGGCCTGATGCTTTTTCACCATTGGCAGTCACGGCAACACTATTTTGAATGGTAATGCCGGTATTGAACCATTCCTTTATATTATTGGGCCGTGATATCCATGGACTGTTAGGGCCGGTGGACCATTGGTCCAATAACAGTCCGGCATCCATTCTAGGCCCCCAGTTTATGGGATAGGAGTCATTTACACCACCACCGGTACCATCAACATAATTATATGCGAATTGCCGGGCATATTGATTATAGGTCAAAGAGGTGCCGTTCTCTTGATTGTGTTGATTAAAGATATACTCGCTACCATTAAACCCACCTCCGTATTCGTTTTGGAGCTTTGGGAAGTAGGCAGGTTTATCGAAAATAACCGATGATGTAAAGCTAACTCCGAGGTTGTTGCCAGTCTTGCCCCCTTTTTTAGTGGTGATAATTATTACGCCGTTCGCTGCACGAACACCATAGAGAGCAGATGCATTTGCCCCTTTAAGTACAGATACCGACGCTATCGTGTTCGGGTCAATGTCTGAAGCAGTGTTACCCCAATCTACACCGCCGCCGCCAGCAATGTTCGGAGAGGAGTTATCTATAGGTGTGCCATCTACAACAAATAATGGTTGGTTATTTCCAAAAGATGCGTTGCCACGGATTACTATTCTCGAAGAAGAACCTACCGTACTTCCTCCACCAGTTACTTGCACACCCGCAATTTTACCTGAAAGCGAATTGATAATGTTGGGTTCTGGCGTGATGGTCAGCTTGTCGCCCCCAATTTCTTGAACGGCGTAGCCAAGCGTTTGTTTTTCTCGACTTATACCTAGGGCGGTTACAACTACCTCATCAAGAGATTCAGCATCTGGCTCCATGGCCAAGTTAATTGTTGTTCTTGAGCCAACATTAATATCTTGTGCTTTGTAACCAATATAGCTGAAGATCAAGGTAGTATTCGTGCCGGTTACAACTTCGTAATTACCGTCAAAATCTGTCGTCGTTCCTGATGTGGTTCCTTTTTTAAGTACTGTAACACCTGGCAAAGGTTCGCCTGTTTCATCGGTTACGGTTCCTGAAATGGCGAGGTCTTGAGCAATTAACGTATTCGATGCAACTAGAACAACCCCGAAAAAAAGCAGCCGTGAAATTGAAACTAATTTGAAATAATTTTTCATCTGTTATTAATGTTATTTTAATAATGCGATAAAAATATGCTAAATACGAATTTAAATACGATGTTAAGTTAGCCAGATACTATACTATTTTTACATAGCGTGTTAATTTTTTGAATGAATAACCCCTAAAAATAAGTACTTATAGGGTTTTTTCTTTAATAAGATAGTTATGGGAATAAATGGTTAGTACAATTTTGATGATAATCTTATAAAGGTTTATATGAGCGAATAAAAGTGTCATTTATATTTAAATAATATACTTTTTATATATTATTTAATAATGATAATTTAGAATTGTGGTAGGCCTATATATGTGCTGTGTATTATCTAGCTGCCGTCACCTGTATATACCCGAGTTTAATGTGCCTTGCGGTTTACGCCTATAAAACTTAGGCTAGGGAATGGTCGCATCTACGGTTAGCCATTAAAAAAGTGCCCCCAAAGTCATTGTAGAGTCTTGCCCGCCCATTATTAAAATGAAAAAGGGTGGTTTTCGCCTAATTTTGGCACTGGTGAAATTTGTTTGCTGAAAAAAAGAGGAATAGGAAAAGTCGAGCTTGCAGGTGGAATTAATACAAAAGTAAACCCAGATTATTTAATGAAGGTATTTACTAAGCAAATGGTACCTGAATAACAACAGCGTCGTTTATAATGACTTGAGTACATCCATTTTCTAGTATGGCGAAGTTGTTTCAAACTTTAAACATGGGCTTAACAATATTTAAATGCTCCCGGTTTTGTCATAAGTTGATTTTTGGCCAGGCTCGCCTCAATTTTTTTAGCGGTCTTAGTTATCGCAAGTCCACCTAAACCTGTACATCTTAAGGCGTGGGGAATGGCATCGCCCACACTCTTCATAGTTTCGATGACTTCATCTAAAGGTATTACTTGATCATAGTCCGATAAGGCCATGTTGGCACATGAGATAGCGGTAGAGGCAGCCATTACATTGCGGTTTAGGCACGGGGCTTCGACCCTATCTCCAATGGTGTCACAGATCAAACCTAAAGAACTCTGCAATGCCATGGAAGCTGCAGCCAAAGATTGATCAAGGGTTCCGTTCTGTAAAGTAACAACGGCGGAGGCCGCCATGCCTGACGCTGAACCACATTCGCCCATACACCCGCCTACCTCTGCCGAGAATGTGGCGTGCGCTGTTATGAAAACGCCTATAAGCCCTGCGGCTAGTAAGGCTTCTACGATTTGTTCCCTAGACAGCCCTAAGGTCGAAGCCGTACCGATAACAGTACCGGGCAAAGCACCACATGATCCGGCAGTTGGTGCTGCAACGATAATTCCCATAGCGCTTTTTACTTCCATCATTGCCGAAGTAAATAAAACGGAATTGTTCAAAACATCTCCGGGCACTAGCTTTTTTTCCTCCATTTTCTTTTTGAAGACCAATGATTGGCTGCCGAGAATCCGGTCTTTATAATGGGTGCCTTTTAAGCCCAAGGTGATAGAATTCTGCATCGTATCTGCAATATCACCCATCTTTTGAATAACCTCATTTTCCGATATGTCGCCTCTAATGCTTTCGTAGCGTACCGCCAGTTCCCATAAACTTAAATCTTTCCCCTCGTTGTATTGCAATAGCTCGGCTACGGTAATAAATGGAACTTGAAGGTCTTTTCTTGATAAAATCGGGAGTACCGGTGCTATTGTTTTGGTACAAGACACTTGTTTGACCGACGGAATTTGGGCCATAAGTTGTTGCTGTTCAGCTTCATTGGAACGTACCATGATAAACTTCGATGCGCCTTCATGTACCGATGTTTGACCAAATTCCATTCTGCTTACGGCGCTCAATACATCTTGTACATTCTCCGTATAAAGTAGTGTCATGAAAGAACCGCCCATAAAGGAAACGGGTGCCTCGTCGATTTCAATAATTTCAATCATTCCGCCTCCGGTTGAAATACCGATGACCTGATGGGTCTCTACTTTGCTCTTTAAGGTGATTTTATAGGTGTTGGGGTGCTCGGCACCTATGGAATGTATATCTATCGTAATGTTGATTCCGGCCTCTTTGATGTGATATTCATAATCCTTTAGGCGTTCGTCATCCGCATTCCATCCTAAAAACCCCCCGAACAACCCCATATCAGATCCTTGTCCCTTATGGGTAGTGGCCAAAGAGCCGTTAGGGTCAAATTCTATGTAGACTTCTTCGATGCAAGCGTCCATCAAATCTCGACAAATTCTTCCGATTCTTAGGGCGGCGGCACAATGCGAACTAGACGGGCCTCTCATAACGGGGCCGATTACGTCGTTGAAGATACTTGGGTATAATTTCATGGCTTAATTTTTTAAGGAGATTCCTAATATTCTTCTAGAAATTTAGGCTTAGCACTTTTTATGTTCTTCGAAAATTGAAGTAATAAATTTCTAAGAATTACTGATTATTCGCAATCATATTTGGGGTTTAGGTAAAATTAAGGTTTCATAAAGTTATTAACTTATTGTAAGATAGCTAAAGTAAATACTTTTTTGTAAATTGAACTTATTAAATCAATTTTAAAAAGTAAACCACATATGCATCCCATAGGTTTTAAAATACCTTTTTATATGGATACATCGATTCGTGTCGAGCAATGGAATAAACCCCATACATATGAAACGGTTCATTATCACGAGGAACATCAACTTACCTATATAATCAATGGTAAGGGTACGCTATTGGTTGGGTCTGATCAACACGAATTTGTAACCGGAGAAATTTTCTTGTTCGGAAAAAATTTACCCCATGCTTTTAGGGATGAGGAAAAATATATTCAAAATAAAGATGAGAAAGGGTCGAGAAAAATCAGTATTTTTTTTAAAAAGGATTGCTTTAATTCTTTACTGGAGCAATACCATGAAACATTTAGTATAAGTAAGTTACTGGCGAATAACTTTTACGGAATAAAATTATACGATAATATACGCTTGGATATTTTAGCCGGAATGATAAGGCTTTCAAAGGCTAAAGATTTTGAAAGAGTATTGGAATTGCTGTAGTTATTGAACTGTATTTCAAAAGAAAATCAAAATATTACGATAGGATTGCGACAAAATGAGGAATTAAACTTTGAAGATAAAGACCTTCATAAGCTCGACTCGATTTTCGAATTCATTCTTTCCAATTATAAAAAGAGGATTTTACTTACTGAAATAGCGCTGCGATTCAATATGACGTCATCTTCTTTCTCTAGATTTTTCAAATCACGCACAAAAAAGACATTTTCAGAATATTTAATCGAAACAAGAATTAAAAAGGCATGCGAACTTATTAAAATAGGAAATCATAACGTTACAGAAAGTAGTTATGATTCCGGTTTTACCAATATTTCAAATTTCCATAGACATTTTAAAAAAATAGTTGGAATGACCCCAACGCAATACAAAGAAAGTTTTCAACTATGCATTCGTTGATTAGTGTCGTTCAGAAATAAGCAGCAAAATTTGATATGATGAACACTAAGACTATTTTTTCTAATGAAAGCACTATTCCAAAGATCGAGCATTGGAATACTAGTGATTTCTATAAACAAGTTCATTCCCATAATGAATGTCAAATTACATTCATTCAAGAAGGCAGCGGGTTACTCTTTGTATCAAATAAAGTAGTCCGTTTTGAAGAGGGGGATCTTTATTTCTTTGGGGCAAACGTGCCACATGCATTAAAGTCTTCAAATACCAAAAGTACCAACCATAAAAAATCGCTTTTTAGCGCGACTACCTTATTTTTTGATAAAGATATTATCAAAAATTCTTTAAGCAGCATTCCGGAAGCGTCTAGAATTATTAGGTTTATTGATTTTGCGGAAAATGGAGTTAAGCTTTCTAAAAGCCTCATCAAAAATCCAAGTAGAATAATTCATCAGATGGCCAAAAAAAATGGTGTAGAGAAACTTTTTCTATTTATGCATTTTTTAGATGTAGTGTCTAAAGACAATAATAGCATCGCTTTATGTACAAAAAGTGCTTCAAAAGTTACGGGCGTATATGATGGACAAAGAATTCAGAAAGTTTACGAGTTCATCAAAAAAAATCATAAAGACCAAATCACTCTTAAACAAGTTGCATATATTGCCAACATGTCACCTACGGGATTTTGCAGATTCTTCAAAAAGAAGAGCGAAAAAACCTTTTCTAGGTACTTGACCGAAGCTAGGATCGGAAGTGCCTGTGAATTACTACATGGCGATAGATACGATATTTCCGAATGCGGTTATTATTGCGGATATAATAGTATGTCTAATTTTCACAAGCATTTTAAGAAAATTATAGGAATGTCGCCATCAGAATACCGACGAAATTATAGAAATTAAAACAATGAATGCAAAGTGCCTTATTGGCCAGTGGTTTTTGCAAAATAGGTATGTGGTTTGGCTAGAAAATGACACAGCGTAGTGTTCTCTAATCACGAGTTTTGTGTCCCATGCCAGAACTTCGGCAACATTTAATGATTTAATAAATAGAACAAAATTAACTTTAGCAGGTATGAATATGAAAGAATTGAAAATCGTAAGAAAAGGAATCTTTAATGGCTTAATATTTTTCCTTTTTGTGTTTGCACAGGCTATAGCACAAACGAACACGCCGTTACAACTGGCCGATATTTATAAAAATGGTCATTTCAAACAAGAGGGCTTTGGCCCGGTGCGATGGATGAAAGACAATACAGGCTATTCGACCTTGGAAACCAATACTGAACTTGGTGGTAAGGACATTGTACGGTATGAAGCCAAATCAGGAAAAAGGTCTATAGTCGTGGCGGCAACAAGTTTGGTGCCAGAAGGGGAAAGCGAGCCTTTGAGTATTTCCGACTATGTATGGTCAGACGATAATACCAAACTGTTGCTATTTACGAACACCCGAAAAGTATGGCGATATAATACCCGAGGCGATTATTGGGTATTGGATTTAAAAACAAAGGGGCTTTCCCAATTGGGAATATCATTGCCGGAAGCTACATTGATGTTCGCCAAATTTTCGCCGAACGCCTCTAAAGTAGCCTATGTAAGCGAGCTCAATATTTACGTTGAAGACTTGGGTGAAAAAGAAATAAAACAGATAACCACTGACGGAGGCGATAACATCATCAACGGAACTTTCGACTGGGTCTATGAAGAGGAATTGAGCTGTAGAGATGGTTTTAGATGGAGCCCCGATGGAGAAAATATCGCCTATTGGCAATCCGATACCAAAGATGTGGGTACATTTTACATGATAAACAATGTAGATTCGATATACTCGAAACCTATCCCGTTGCCCTATCCAAAAGTCGGCACGGAACTCTCGGCAGTCAAGGTGGGCGTGATTCCCGCAACTGGAGGAGAAACCAAATGGTTCGATATTCCCGGTGATCCACAGAATAATTATTTGGCCCGAATGGATTTTATTCCAAAGTCCAACGAAGTAATGGTCCAGCAGCTCAACCGCCGTCAGAACACCAATAAAATATGGATAGGCGATATCAAGACCATGGCCCTAGACAATATTTTGACCGAGACGGACGATGCTTTCTTAGATGTGCACGATGATATCCGTTGGTTGGAGAACGAGCAATATTTTACATGGTCCAGTGAACGAGACGGTTGGTTTCATCTATTTAAAGTTTCGAGGGACGGTAAAACAGTCGAACCCATCACCAAGGGTGATTTTGATGTAGTAAACATCAATTGCATCGACCCAAAAGGAGGGTATGTTTATTATATTGCGTCTCCTGATGATTTCACCCAGCGTTACCTTTACAGAAGTCCCATCGACGGTAAGGGCGAGGCAGAACGCATTACACCTGCCGCTCAATCCGGTCAAAACTCCTATCAGATTTCCGCGGATGCCAAGTGGGGCATACAGGTTTTCCAGAATGCGACAACTCCCCCAAAATATAGCCTGGTAAGTTTGCCAAAGCACAAAGAAATCAGGGTTTTGGAAGATAATCAAGAGCTAAAGAAAAAGTACGATGCGCTTGGTCTCAACCCAAAAGAGTTCGTTAAAGTAGATATCGGTGATGATGTTTTAGATGCATGGATGATCAAGCCGAAAGATTTTGATGCCTCCAAAAAGTATCCACTTTTATTCTATGTTTATGGAGAACCTGCGGGGTCTACAGTACAGGATAATTGGGGCGGTGGCAGTTTTTGGGACCAATATATGGCACAACAGGGCTATGTCGTTATGAGCGTCGATAATCGGGGCACCAAAACACCACGGGGCAATAAATGGCGAAAATCCATTTATGAACAGATAGGTATCCTAGCCTCGGAAGATCAGAGCAAGGCTGCTACTAAAATATTGGAGACCTATGATTTTCTAGATTCGGATAGGGTCGGAATCTGGGGCTGGAGCGGCGGCGGCCAGATGACCCTGAACTGCATGTTCAGATACCCTGAAATCTATAAAACAGGATTAGCGGTTTCCTTTGTATCCGACCAAAGACTTTACGACGCTACGTACCAAGAGCGATATATGGGCTTGTTGGAAGATAACGCCAAAGGCTATCATGATGGGTCACCTATTAATCATGCCCAAAACTTGGAAGGCAACTTGATGATCATTCATGGTACGGCAGATGACAATGTACATTATCAGAGTTATGAGATGTTGGTCAATAGGTTGATTGAGCACAATAAACTGTTCGATATGATGTCATACCCTATGCGAGCACATGGTATTTATGAGCGCGAGAATACCTCATATCATTTGCGGGAAACAATGGAAAAGTTTTGGAAGGAAAATTTGCCGGCCGGCGGAAAATAGATGAATGGGTTTTACTTACTACGGTTTATATGTTTACTAAAGAAGAGTACAGTTTAAGAAGAGAAGAACTAAGAAATATAGTAGGCAATGGCCTGCTTCTTTTCTTGGGGAATGAGGAGAGTAGCATCAACTTTAAAGACAACTGGTATCCGTTTCGACAAGACAGTACTTTTCTTTATTTTTTCGGCCTGAACCAACCAGGTTTGGCGGCCGTAATCGATTTGGATGAAGACCAAGAAATCATCTTTGGCGATAATCTTACAATAGATGATGTTGTGTTCACAGGGCCTTTACCAGCATTGAACGATTTGGCCGATGAGAAGGGTATCGACAGCGTTTTACCTTCTTTAAAATTATCTAAATATGTGGAGCGGGCCATCGCTAGCGGGCGGCAAATACATTTTATTCCTCCATATCGTAGCGATCAGTTGCTAAAGTTGTCATCGCTGCTTGAGGTTTCCACAACCGAAATTGAGAGTAACCACTCCGTTGAATTGATTAAGGCAATAGTAAAGTTACGGTCGATAAAATCCGATGCTGAGGTCGTGGAGATTGAAAAGGCGGTCAACATTACCGTTGATATGCAATATACGGCCATGAAAGTTGCTGCCGAAGGTATGTTAGAGGCCGATTTGTTCGGTGCGGTAACCGATATTGCACTTTCGAAAGGTCAGGGTACATCGTTTCCCCCGATCGTCACGGTCAATGGTCAGATACTGCACAACCATTATCGCGGTAATACCTTGAAAAGTGGCGATATGGTCTTGTGTGATTGTGGCGCGGAAGTAAGTTCGAATTATGCTGGAGATCTCACACGAACCTTTCCGGTAGATAAAAAGTTTACGACGAGACAAAAAGAAATTTATGATATAGTTTATGCTGCTTATCAAAAGGGAGTATCCGAATTGAGACCGGGCCGACGTTTTAAGGATATTCATTTGGCCGCTAGTAAAAAAATCGTAGAAGGCCTTATCGAACTCGGCCTAATGAAGGGTAATGCCGAAAAGGCTGTCGACGAAGGTGCGCATACCGTATTCTTTCAGTGTGGCTTGGGGCATATGATGGGGCTTGACGTACATGATATGGAAGACCTTGGCGAGCAGTATGTTGGCTATACCGACAACTTAAAACAAAGTACTGAATTTGGCCTAAAGTCACTTCGTTTAGGCCGTGCGTTGGAAGAAGGAATGGTCTTGACCGTGGAGCCTGGAATCTATTTTATCTCCGAACTTATCGAACTTAGAAAAAGTCAAAATAAGTTTACCGATTTTATAGCTTATGAAAAGTTGGAATCCTATAAAGATTTTGGGGGTATCCGTATAGAGGACGATTTTTTGATTACCGCGAACGGTTCGCGACTTTTGGGAAATAGGCTGCCCACGTCCTCAATTGAAATAGAGGAATTTAGAGCTTCTAAAGAACGCCTATAACCGGCTGCGTTGAAATTCAATTAAAAAAATGATATGAGGTTTTAGACTAACTCTGGCAATTGGACTTATTTGACTTTTAGAACCCTTTACAAAACCTCTTTTCAATATTGACCGGCTTTGATACTATGTTTTTCTTAGCATTACCAATAAAAATACTTTAAAAATGGGACAGGATAGAAGCCTTGATGGAATGGGACAGGGTACTCGAACTTGTGAAAGTGGTTGACAGGACCAGTACTTTTAAGGACAGTGAACCGCACCGCGACCTTTTGGTATTGCGGTATGCTCGAAAAGGGCACAGGGCGAAAAGGGTTGTCCAAGACCCAGAAAAAAACAACAAAAAGAAATCAAAGATCCGTTGCAGGTTGGTGCACCCCTTTGCCAACATGAAGGAAAAACTGGACTACCGCAAGGCGGTTGCGAAGACCTTGGAGCGCGCTGCGCTGCGACCTGAACCGTACTGTATAATTTTAGGGTCGATTAACCACTGCACAGCGCATGACCAAGGGGAATGTGCACCATATCTCGGCGAAAAGGTTTGAAAAACCTGAGAAAACAAAGAAAAAATGAACCGAGAACCGACCCAGAGCGACCTAAGACCAAAAAAAACCGAAAAACGGGAATAGGATAAAATCAAGGCTTCTTAAAGCCTCCTATAAATCAATAAATTAGAAATGATAGTGCTTTTAGAACAGATTATCGGAAATTAGAATTTTAATTAAAGAAACTATTATTTTAAGAAATCGACATGAAAACCACCATATTACTTTTTTGTATTATCGTACAGGTTTCATTAAGCACGGATGCCCAAAACAAAACAAAGTCCCCTAATATTATTATGATTTATGCCGATGACCTCGGTTATGGGGATCTATCGTGTTACGGCTCTTTATGGAACCAAACCCCTGAAATCGATAAAATGGCGGTCGAGGGGTTGCGCTTTACCGATTTTTATGCCGGAGCCCCGGTTTGCACTCCTTCTCGAGCAGGCTTAATGACCGGTTGCTATGCACGCCGGGTGGATATGGACTTGGATGCAAAAAATAATTGGGTGCTTTTTCCAGGGGGTCAAAAGGGTATAAATCCAAAAGAAACTATTTTACCTGAGGCATTGAAAAAGTCGGGATACTCAACAGCTATTATTGGCAAATGGCATTTAGGTGATCAACCTGAATTTCTTCCCTTAAAACATGGCTTTGATTACTGGTTCGGCTTGCCATATTCAAACGATATGGGAATCAATAAAAATAATGACCCAATTTTGCCTTTAATGCAAAATGATACGGTTATTGAAGCGCTAAATCAAAAAAAGGACAATGACCAGAGGAATCTCACTCAACGGTATACAAAAGAAGCTATACAATGGATAGAGAAGAATAAGAAGGCGCCCTTTTTTATGTATCTGGCCCATTCCATGCCCCATAATCCCGTTGCTGCACGTAGTCAATTTTACGCCCGAACGAGTAATCCTAAAACTGGTTTTGGTGCTTCTGTAGCTGAAATTAGTTGGTCGACCGGAGAAATTTTAAATTACCTTAAAAAAGAGGGTATTGCCGAAAACACACTGGTAATATTCACTTCCGATAATGGAGGAGCTCCAAATTGGGGAGCAAGCAACGGAATATTAAAAGGGAGGAAGGGGCAGGCATTCGAAGGAGGAATTCGTGTGCCTTTCATTGCTTGGTGGCCGGGTAAGATTCAACCCGGAACTACGTGTAGTTCTCCAGCTTCTGTTATTGATCTCTACGCGACATTTACGGCATTTGCCAACCTTGAACTTACTGACAACGTAAAAAGAGATGGTCGGGATATTTCCGATTACCTGTTTAATCCTGGAAAAAAAAGAGAGGACCGTCCCTATTTCTACTGGCATGTTGGCTATCTTCAGGCTGTTCGGTACGGTGACTGGAAACTTAATTTGTTAGGAGGTTTTCAGGAGGAAGAGCGGCAGAACATCGCAAAGAGCACGTATAATATTCAGAAATTTTCAGATGAAATCGAGTTATATAATTTACGTGAGGATCCAGGGGAAACGAACAATGTATCAGATAAATATCCGGAAAAAGTGAACCAGTTATTAAAACTGGCCGAAAAAGAAAAAAAGGCACTTGGAGCATGGACGAACAAAGGCCCGGAAGTTCGGAAAACCCTGTCGGTAAAATCACCGAATCGTATTGTAAAATAATTGGTTCCATCCTTTAGGAAAGGCAGAATTCATCTAAAAATCAAATCTTTAAATAGATGTCAGAACGTATTGAACAGTAAATAAAATTGCGCTTATATGAAACTAAACACCGCTTTACCAATCTATCTTTTCTCTTTGTTTGGATTAAACAGTTACGCTCAAGAAAACGTCGAACCAAGCTATTCCGGTGTTGAGTATATTCATTTAAAATCTGAGCTTGCCAAAGGTTGGAATACATGGAACACAAAAAGCGTTTTATCACATGTTCTCCTTCCTGAAGCCATTTCCATTGATTTTCAGTTGAAAGACATAAGGACTAATAAGGTTTTAGAGGAAGCATTAATGGGAAAAAGGGGCGAAGAGGCCGAATCAATTTTGCCGTTGGCGCATACTAATGACGGTTCGTATACTGAACTAATTATATCTTGGAGCAACATAAAAGTAAAGGTGCAATCTTGCGCCAACCAAAAGGATATTAGCATTTTACTTACTCCCCTTGAAGAAAATTTAAATGGGGAAATTATAATAAGTCCAAATGAAATATGGTGGGACAGGGATGGAAAGGTCGGGGTTGGAACGAATAAATTGTTTTATGACCTTCCCTCTGGCCAAATAGATGTATTCCTCAAGGGAAAACCGGCAGGGCAGAATGAGTCGGGATTATCTTATCTGACGTTTTCAGCGGCATCCGAATTAGCAGTGTCAACAAAATCGGAAAATACGATCGATGATGTCAGGGCGCAAATCGCAGCGGCAAAAGCAAAATATGAATCGGATATGTTGAAGTTCGCAAACAACAAAGAACTTTATCATGCAATGCAAAATTCTCTGGCTTGGAATGTCATTTATGAACCGGAAGAACAACGGGAATTAACTACGGTCAGTCGTTTGTGGAACATGTACCGTGGTGGTTATGTCATATTTTGTTGGGATAATTATTTTGCAGCCTATATGCACTCGATTGATAATAAAGAATTGGCTTATTCCAATGCCATTGAAATGACAAATGCCATAACGAAATCAGGTTTTGTGCCTAATCTAAGCGCCTCAAAAGGAATAAAATCCAGCGACAGGTCCCAACCTCCGGTAGGATCATTCGTAGTCAGGGAAATATACCGGAATTATAAGGAACGTTGGTTTCTTCAAGAAGTCTTTCAGAAACTTTTGACATGGAACCGCTGGTGGGAAAAAAATAGGGATACAGATGGCTATTTGTGCTGGGGATCCTCGCCGATTAAGCCGTATCTAAGAAATTTGGATAAACATGCCAATACCAGGTTTGGTGGCGCACTGGAATCAGGCCTTGATAATTCTCCTATGTATGACGAGATACCTTTCGATACCATCAGTAATCAGTTAAAATTGGCCGATGTGGGACTTATGAGTCTTTATATACTGGACTGTGAAGCTCTTAGTGATATTGCCGGAGTCTTGGGTAAGGAGGATATAAAAACAGAACTTTTCCGCAGGGCTTCAAAATACCGTACTAACCTCAATAAGTTATGGAGCGAAGAAAAGGGAATCTATCTTAATAAAAGAATGGATAAAAATGAATTCAGCAATAGAATTTCACCCACTAATTTTTATCCCTTGTTGGTAAACGCTCCTACCCAAAAACAGGCCGAAAGAATGATAAATGAGTATTTTTATAATGCAGATGAATTTTGGGGAGATTATATGTTGCCATCAATAGCATTTAACGACCCGGATTACGAGCCCGACAATTATTGGCGAGGCAGAGTCTGGGGGCCGATGAATTTTTTGGTTTATCTAGGGCTACGAAATTACGATCTTGGCAATGCGCAAGAGGATTTAGTGAAAAAATCTAAAAACCTTTTTATGGAGCAATGGTCAAAAAACGGTTATATCTGTGAAAATTATAACTCTCAAACTGGGGAATGTGATGATGTAAGTAGGTCCGAATTATTTTATCACTGGGGAGGGTTGCTTGGGTTCATTTCTATGATAGAAAGTGGATACGTTAAAAATCCTAATGTAAAATTAGGGACTGAATAACTGGTAAATAGATTTGGATGAGTATTTTTTATTTTTTGAATACGTAGCTGACGGCGGCTTCTTTTCAGTCATCTTAACTGTACGATCTATTTGAAAATGATATCAATTAAGAATAAATAGTATTGAAAAGAAATATTTCTTTTACACCTAAATTATTATTTTTTGGAGAATGAGGGCTTTATATAATTTAGGAAAGCAGAAGTACCGAAAAGCCTACATTCTTTTAATTGGTACGGCTTGTCAAAATGCTTTCGAGCCGCTTTACCCTTCCCGTCTTTTGTGTACCGCCCATATTGAAGCCCTTTTTTTTGCCAGCTTCCATGGGATCGTACAGCATTTTTTTGAAACCGGTAACTGGTCACCGGCGTATTTTTCGTGTAGGTATTTCAAGTGGCTTGACAGGCGGGCCGGACACGTCTGACGGTCGTTGCTGGTACCCGCCATCCATCGCCCACTAGCGTCGCATTGGGGCGCCCTTGCGGAAAACTTGTCTCGATGATTGCTTTTCCCCTGGTACGGGAAAGTGCGATATAGATTAGCTTTGGGATCTGCCAAGTCCAAAACCAACGCTATCCCAAACCACTGCATTCACCAATAAGTAGATGTAGGTAATATCAAATAATAATAGTATAGCAGAGAAAAATCGAAAATCGGCCTACCACCTTTACCATAAGTTCTAGGATAAGTTATGATTTTTGTAATTTATTAAGAATAATAGTATCGATTTATTGTTTTATCGATAAAAAATTAGTTTTATTGTAATCTGATGCAGATGAATACTAGTTATAAACATACTTATTCAGAGCTATTGGTTTTGATAGGCCAAGACGATATCGAGGCTTTCGAGATGCTTTATAACGCATTATGGCGACCTCTTTTCGTTCGAGTCTATACTATTCTAAAAGATAGACAAATTTCAGAAGATATAGTACAAGAGGTTTGGATAGATGTATGGCAACGAAGAAAGACTATCAAGAACGAAAATATCGAAGCTTATCTTTTTAGAGCGGTTCGGTTCAAGGCATACAATCACTACAGAAATATAGCCAAGCGCAGAACGATACTACAAAATATACTTGCCTCAAGTAAGGCTGTTCTTCACAACAACATTGAAGAGTCGATGAATCTAATGGAAACTAAAAAAGCCTTGCTGAAATCTGTGGCAACCTTACCCCCTAAATGCAAAAAAGTTTTCGAACTGAGTCGGTTCGAAGGACTAAAGAATAAAGAAATATCACAAAAGCTCAGCATTTCACAGCGTACAGTCGAGAATCATATCTCCAATGCGCTTAAAGTGCTCAAAACCGAAATACCCCTTCATAGCGTGAGTTTATTGATATCCTTAATTTGTTGCTAATCAGCATATTCTTATTTGTTCCAAATAAAAACCAAAAAAATTCTTTTTTACTTAGGTATACTGTCCAAGTCAGGGTATATACTTATAACGTGCAAGAATATGACAGAGAAAGAACTGCATAAATTGATCCATAAGTTTTTGGAGGGTAAGGCTACTTCCGAGGAAATCGCTTCTTTGGAAAAGCTGGAAAAAAATGCGGAATCAGAAACCGCGGACATTTTTAAAGATAAAGAAGAGGAAAAAATCATAAAAGAGTCAATGTTCAAGGAAATCAAGAACACCATTGGTAACAAACAACGATTTTCTTGGTGGAAATACGCCTCGGCCGCGGCTGTTTTCATTGGAGTGGTGCTAAGCGGATATTTACTTTATCAGACTCCCGTAGCTGACCAAACCATTGTGATACCTGAGGATGCAATTACTTTGGAACTTGAGGATGGAAGTATAGAGACCCTAAAGGAAGATGGTACAAAAAGAGTAATCGACAAAACAGGCAAAGTTTTAGGTGTTCAAAACGGTGCACGGCTATCCTACGAAGATGCGAAGACTACTGAAGACTTGGTGTACAATACCTTAACTGTACCCTATGGAAAAAGATTCGAGTTAAAGCTATCTGATGGAACCCAAGTAAACCTGAATGCCGGTACGTCATTAAAATATCCCATCAAATTTTTGAAAGGTCAGTATCGAAAGGTCTTTTTGAACGGAGAAGCGTTTTTCGATGTTTCTAAAGATTCCCTACATCCTTTTATGGTAAATGCCGATGATCTTAATGTACGGGTATTGGGAACAAGGTTCAATGTATCGTCCTATCCCGAAGATGACAGAACCGATGTGGTACTTGTA
>ENA-ORXU01001211-ORXU01001211.1-marine-metagenome-genome-assembly--contig:-NODE-1211-length-22730-cov-4.190968_pt1 | contig 22730 bp, 16 predicted proteins | sample MGYA00237869_ERZ511484 | MGnify/ENA metagenome assembly ERZ511484
TACGACGATCGGTAAGCCAGAGGCGAAGGTGGCCACACAGGTCGCCAACTGGTCTCTTTCTGTCGCGCCGGGTGTGGTGAAATCCTTGGGCGATGATGCCAATGTCGCCAATGGCACCGCCGCGCGGCAGGCCGCCATCCTGAAAATGCAGGATGCTGGCGAGATTTCCGGCGGTCAGGCCAAGGAAATCTACGAGATTGTTCTGAAGGATGGGCGCGAGCCGGACGAAATCGCCGCTTCTGAAGGGCTGAAGCAGGTCAGCGACACTGGCGCTATTGAAGCGCAGATTGATGCCATCATCGCCGCCAATGGTGACAAGGTGGAACAATACAAAGCGGGTAAGGACAAGCTCTTCGGCTTCTTTGTCGGGCAGACCATGAAGGCGATGCAGGGCAAAGCGAACCCGGCTGTGGTGAACCAAATCCTGAAGGATAAGCTCGGCTGACCACGTTTTTCTAGCGGCGGACCATTTGTAAAATCATAGAAAATCCGGGCTCCCGCCCTTTGCCGATACCGGGTTTAACCCGTAAGCCAATCGGTGAAGGGGATTGAACCATGACTGGATTGGCCAAGTTTCTCGTCGGTGCGGCAGCGACTTCGCTGCTCGCTTGGGGCGCACATGCGCTGACGGGAGAAGATTATATCAACGGACTGGAAGGCAATGCGCAGGAAGCGTTTGCCGGGATGGACGCAGGCGAGGGCGCAACTGTCGCCATGGCCCGCGACCCGCTGGCCCGCACCGCCATCGTCTTTGGAGTGACTGACCAAGCAGAGCAGGATCGCATTCGCGCAGAGCTGCTGGCTCTACCCGGCATAGGCGCAGTAAGCTTTGCCGATGGAGCATACGGCGATGCTGCGGGCTCAGACGGAGACGGCGAAGATGCCGCTGCTGCCGCTGCTGTCGCTGCCGTGGCTGAATGCCAATCTGACATCGACGAAGTGATGGCCGGAAAGGTCATCAATTTCCGCAGTGGCAGCGCCTATATGCCAGACACATCGCTTGCGGTTGTCGATGAAGTCGCTGCTGCGCTTTCCAATTGCCCTGATCTTGCGGTCACGGTTGAAGGCCACACCGATGCGACGGGCAGCGTGGAGGTGAACACCACGCTGAGCCAGGCGCGCGCTGATGCAGTGGCTGCGGCACTGACAGAACGCGGCGTTGAAGCTACGCGCGTGTCATCTGCGGTCCTTGGTTCAAGCGAACCAGTTGTCGAAGGCATGACAGTCGAAGCGAACGCGGCCAACCGCCGCATTGAATTCGAATTGGCGAGCGGCACTGCTGCTCCCGCGGATGAAGGGGAGTAACGCCATGCCACTGCTAATGGAAAGCTGGTTTCTACTGATTGTCACCTTCCTGATTGGACTGGCCATTGGCTGGCTGATCTGGGGCCGAAACTAAGAGCTTAGGGAAGGAATGATATCATGTTTGAGTTGATTGGAGAAAGCCCTTTGCGCTTCATACTGGCCCTGATTATCGGGATTGCCACCGCGTGGTGGATTTGGGCAGGCCGTGATCGCAGCAGTGAAGCTGCGCCAGCGGAAGAGCCTGCAGCGAGCCCCGCACCGCCTCCGCCGCCACCTCCTCCACCTCCTCCACCTCCGCCGCCTGCGCCAGAGCCTGCTCCGGCACCTGTCGTTCCTCCTGCCGTGGCACCTGTTGCCGCCAGCACGGCGACCGACGGCCCGCGCATCGCTGCAGCCGTGGGCGAGGATGATGATCTGACCAAGATCAATGGCATCGGTCCGAAACTGTGCGCGCTGTGCAATGGCATGGGCGTGCGCCGTTTTGACCAGATTGCCGCATGGGGCGCTAGCGATGTCGCCGAAGTTGACGGCTATCTTGGTAGCTTCAAAGGACGCATCGGCCGCGACGATTGGGTCGAACAGGCCAAATTGCTTGCTGGCGGCAATGAAAGCGAATGGCAAAGCCGGTTCGGTTACAAGGGCAAGAAGGGCTGAACGCTCAGCCTTTCAAACCCGCGTAATGATACTTGATAGAAGGCTCCGGCGGGAGCATGGCGCGCAGTTATGACTGCCGCCAATCCCGCCGGAACTTCTATCGTACTCGTCCACCCGGAAATTCCGGGAAATACCGGCTCTGTCGGGCGCACATGTGTTGCGCTTGATCTGGAGCTGGTGCTGATCAAGCCCTACGGTTTTGAACTGACCGATGCTCGCGTGAAGCGGGCCGGGCTGGATTACTGGCAGCATCTCCGATTGACCGAGTATGACAGCTGGGACGCCTTTATGGCGGACCGCCGGCCGCGGACCGAACAGCTGTTTATGTTCGAGGATGACGGCCAGCAAAGCTTTTACGAACCTGACTATCCTGACGACGCCTATCTGGTGTTCGGGTGTGAGACCAAGGGCTTGCCGCTTGAAGTCCGCGATGTTTACCGGGAGCGGGAATTCTTCTTGCCGATGCGCTCACCCCATATCCGCTCGCTCAACCTTTCAAACACAGTGACGGCGGTGGCCTATCACGTGCTCAAGGGCGCGCTTTCGACATAGGGGCGGACAAGATCGCGCACCTCTACTTTTGCTTTGAAACGCGCGCCGAGCAAAGCAGTGCCGCTGATCTTGCGCTGGACGAACAGCATTTCCACCGGCGGAATATGCCAAACCGCCTTGTCCGCTGCCATCTCCATGCCTTCATCGCGCAGGACCGATACAAAGCCGCGATCACCAAAATCAAACGGGCCTGCGCGGTTCATTTCCTCTATGATCGTGTCGATCATGCGATTGACTCGGTCGGCATGATTATCGACCGCGCCTTGCGGAAGATAGCCAGCTTCCAGCGCGGCCTTGCATGCGCCTGCGCGATCCTGCGCCAACCCTGCCGCCATAAGCTTGCGGTAGTTTTCCGCGACTTCAGGATCGACAGCACGGGTCGCGCCAAAGTCGAGCAGTACCAGCTTGCCTGTGTCTGGCTGAAAGCGGTAATTGGCGAAATTCGGATCGGTCTGCATCACGCCGAATTCGAACATTTCGCGCAGCACTAGCGTGATGATCGCCGTGGTCACGCGGTTGCGTTCATCCTGCGATGCTTCGTCCAGCGCTTCCACTGGCTTGCCGGGAAGGTAGTCCATCGCGAGCACGCGGCCAGTTGAGAACTCTTCCGCTATGGCGGGAACCAGGAAATCATCATGACCTTCCAACCGCGCGCGGTAACGCATCATTTCCGCGCCTTCACGCTCGTAATCGGCCTCTTCATGCAATTGCCGTTTGGCCTCCGCCAGAAGAGGTGAGAAATCGAGCTCCTTGGGCAGCATGCCGGAAATGCGCAGCAGCGTGGCGACATTGTCGACATCGGCATCAATGCTCTCTTTCACTCCGGGATATTGCACCTTGATGGCCAGTTCGCGCCCGTCCTTCGTCACCGCGCGGTGGACTTGCCCAATGGATGCGGCAGCGATGGGACGCGGGTTGAATTTCGCAAAGCGGCCAAGCCAACCCTTGCCCCATTCCTTATCCAGCACATCGCGCAACTGGTTAGGCGGCATCCGGTCTGCCTGTTCGCGAACGCGGGCGAGTATGTCGGCGAGTTCAGGGGGCAGCATGTCACCGGCGTCCATGCTGATCATCTGACCCATTTTCATGGCTGCCCCGCGCAGGTGTGACAATCTGTCTGCCAGCCGTTTCGCATTGCCCGGCGTCATCATCGTCTCTCGCAGGTTCGGACGTTCGCCGCGCGCGACCCTGCGTGCGCCTTCCGCCAGCATTCCGCCCGCGACGCCGCCGGCAAGCCTGCCAAACGCACCAATGCGCCCGGCACGGCTGCTAGGAACCTTGCGGCTGCGGTGTTTTGCGCTGTGTGGTGTGTCGTCGTCCAAGTGAGCTTCTCCTGCCCACATAAGCGAAAGGGGCGGCGGGTTGGTTCCCGCCTGCCCCTCGCAAATACGTCCCCGCTTGGCGAGCAGGCCTTAAGTCTGCCTCGCCGGGTTTTACGCTTGTTGGCGTTTGGCCGTCAGCGGCATCTTGCCCATCATCCCGGCATCAATCGTGCCGGTCACATCGTCACCATCCACCGAAGCTTCGCAATCGAGCGTCATCGGCAGTGGCATGCTCATCTTCATTTTCCAAGAAAGCGTGGAGCCGCTGATTGTGCCATCATTGATGTCCATCGCCCCGAGCGAGCCGTTGAGCGAACCTGTGAAGCTGGTCCCGCTGTCGTCAGGCACCACTGTCATTGTGCCTTTCTGCTCGCCCATCGGGCTGTTGACTACGAAGTCATAGGTTCCGCCGACATCGCTCATAAGTCTCTCCTGAATGGTGTGTTTATTGCTACGCGATGCGGACCTTACAGATCTTCCGCGTCCAGATATTCGATATCCATGTCCAGCGTTTCAAGCTGCGCATCTATGACTGAGCGATCCCCGACCACGACGATCACGAAATTCTCCGGCTGCAAATAGCTTGCGGCCGCTGCATTGATCTGCCCGCCATCAATGCCGCGGTAAATGTCGGGCAAGCCAACCTGATAGCGCAAATCACGGCCCAGCAATTGGTTGTCTGTCAACGCGCCCAGTACTTGACCGTTGGTTTCATACCGGTTGGGCAAGTTGCGGATATTGCCATCGGTCACGCGTTGCAATTCGGTTGCATCAACCGGGCGGTTGGCGGGGAAGTCCCGCATTTGATCGAGGATCACGCGGATCGAGTCCGCCGTCCGGTCTGCCTGCACCTGCGTGCCCACTTGCAAACGGCGCTGGCCGCTTGCGCTGGGGATCGATGAGCGGATGCCATAGGTCCAGCCGCGTGTTTCCCGCAGATCATTGTTGAGCCGTGAGAGGAAGCCATTGCCGACCACTTCGTTGGCCAGTTCAACCGCCTCAAAACCGTCAGGCTGCCCGACGAACGGCGTCAGGCGCCCAAGCGTGAGATAACTTGAAGGTGAATTGGGCCGGTTGACAACCACTAGGCGCATGGCCGGGGCGGGGGTGGGTACATCAATGGTCTTTGTCGGTGCCGCTGTTGCGGGGGCCTGCCAGTCGCCAAAGCTGGCTTCCAGCGCAGCCACCAGATCATTCATCGCGATATCGCCAACCACTGTGATGGAGGCAAGATCGGGGCGCATCCATTCGGCGTGTTCCGCGGCCAGATCGCTTGCCTGCAAACCTGCCACTGCAACCGCATCGCCGCTTGTCGAGGCATAGGCGTAAGGATGGTTCTCTCCATATACCAGCGGCAGGAAAGCGCGCTGTGCAAGCCCGGCGGGCGATGCAAGCTGCTGTGCAATCGAGGCTTCGCGCTGCTGGCGCACGCGCGCCACAGCATCGGGCGCAAAAGCCGGGTTGCGGACTACATCGGCCATCAGATCGAGCGACGGTGCGAGGTTGGCGGTGAGGGCCGTCAGCGAAACGACAGAGCGATCCACGCCTGCCCCTGCATTGAGAGAGGCACCAAGCGCTTCCTGCTCTTGCGCAATATCAAGCGCGCTGCGGGTAGTGGTGCCTTCGCTCAGCACATCAATCATGGTTTCATGCACGCCCGCCATGCCGATAGGGTCGACAACTGATCCGGCATCAAAAGCCATGGCGATGGAAACCTGCGGCACTGCATCCCGGCGGGCGAGGACGACTTCAATACCGTTTGAAAGTGTTGCGCGTTCCACTTGCGGGAATGTCAGCGCTCCGACGGGTTCTGGTGTCGGTAGAGCGCGCTCAGGACCAGTTCGGGTCACTTCGATGTCGGAGCCTGTGTCCGGCTCTGGCGCGGGGTTGAGATGTTCGTCGCCCCAGCCGCCCAGCGTGCCACCATCCAGCGTGCGCTCGCCTGGCGTGACGACCAGTGTGAAGGACGGGCGGGAAAGCCAACGCTCCATAGCCGCCCGCACAGCTTCGGGTGTCAACGCCGCCATTTGCTCCAGCTCCGCACGGAAGTGTCCGGGATTGCCGGTGTAAAGCATGCCTTCAGCGAGGATCTGGCCCTTGCCACCGAAATTGCCGACACGCTGCTGCGATCCGATGGTGCCGGAAACGATCTGCGTTACTGCGCGGTCAATTTCATCTTGCGTCGGGCCATCTGCAATCATGCGTGCGATTTCGGTCTCGAGTAGGCCTCGTGCTGCAGCGTTCTCAACGCCTTGCTTCACATTGACTGTGGCTTGCAGGAAACTGAGCTGTTCATGCTGCTGCGAATAGGCGAACACGCCAGTGGCCAGTTCCTCTCCGCGCACCATGGCATTGTCCAACCGCGAGGAGCTGAGCCCGCCAAGGATCGACATGCCAACGCGCAGGGGCACAGCATCGGGATGCTCAATGCCGGGGCCGGTCCACGCCTGATAGATGCGTTCCAGCGGAACCTGATCGGTGATTTCGAGATATTGCGCTTCTGCCAATGTCACTGGGCCGGCATCGCGCGTTTCCACTTCAGGGCCGCGCTCCAGCTCGCCGAACCAACGCTCGACCATGGGCCGCGCTGTGGCGACGTCGATGTCTCCGGTCAGCGCAAGCACCACATTGTTGGGAGCATAATTGTCGCGGAACCATGTCTGCACATCTTCCAGACTGGCTGCAGAAAGATCCGCCATCGAACCAATGGTGGAGTGGCGATAGGGATGACCCACGGGAAGCAGACCATCGTTCAGCACATAGCTGACCAGACCATAGGGGCTGTTATCGCCCTGTCGCTTTTCATTCTGGACAACCATGCGCTGGTTATCGAGCTTTTCCTGACTGATCGCGCCGAGCAGATAGCCCATGCGGTCGCTTTCCATCATCAGCGCCAGATCGAGCGCGCCTGTTGGCACGACTTCGACATAGTTTGTCCGGTCATACCAGGTAGAGCCATTGGTGCCCGTGGAGCCTGCTGCCTCTAGCGGGATATCGAAATTTTCGACATTCTCACTGCCGCCGAACATCAGATGTTCAAACAGATGGGCAAAGCCGGTGCGGCCACGCGGTTCGTGCTTTGAACCGACGCGGTAATATGTGGTCACGCCAACCAGCGGACTCTTGCGATCGGTGTGGATCACCACCTGCAGGCCGTTGTCGAGAGTGAAGGTCTCGTAAGGAATATCGACTGCCGCGATCAGTTCATCCAGCGCAGCCGGCGCTGGCGCCTCTGCCTGCGCGGGCACAGCGGCTTCCGGTTCTGCCATGGCGACAGGCGGCGCTTCGGTGGTGGCACATCCTAGAAGTGCAAACGCGGCGGTTGTGGGAAGAAGGGAGCGAAGCGAGGTGCGAAGTTTCATGAGAGACCTGTTAGCACGACCGCGCGCATGGGAAAGCCGTTTTGACATGATAAATTGTGTTTGGTCGATCCGGATGGACGCTTTAGCCATTCGGAAGGCGGATTGCCTCTTGGCGAAAGGCGAATTGGTCCCAAAATAGAGTTCCGGACACGCCGGGGCTTGTGTTGCATAAAAGCAACATTACCTCTGGTGCACATAGAGTTGAGGGACACCACATGAATCTCGAAAAATTCACCGACCGAGCTAGGGGCTTTCTGCAAAGCGCGCAGACTGTTGCCATCCGCAACAGCCACCAGCGTATCTCGCCCGAACATATCCTCAAGGCTTTGCTGGAGGATGAAGAGGGTATGGCCGCCGGGTTGATCCAACGCGCAGGCGGAAATCCCGGCGCGGCGGTGCAGCAGGTTGACCTTCTGCTGTCCAAAATTCCCGCAGTCAGCGGCGGCGGGGCGCAGCAGACGCCGGGGCTGGACAATGACGCGGTGCGGGTTCTCGATTCCGCTGAACAGGTTGCGGAAAAGGCGGGCGACAGCTTCGTGACGGTAGAGCGGTTGCTGCTTGCGCTCGCGCTGGCGAAGGACAGCAAGGCGGGCAAGGCGCTGGGTGATGCGGGCCTCACCGCGCAGGCGCTCAACACGGCAATCAATGAACTTCGCAATGGCAAGACGGCGGACAGCGCCAATGCCGAGGCTTCCTATGACGCAATGAAGAAATACGCCCGCGATCTGACCGAGGTGGCGCGCGAAGGAAAGCTGGACCCCGTAATCGGCCGCGACGAGGAAATTCGGCGCGTGATCCAGATCCTCGCCCGGCGGACGAAAAACAATCCGGTCGTCATTGGCGAACCCGGCACCGGCAAAACCGCGATTGCCGAAGGTCTCGCGCTGCGTATCGCCAATGGCGATGTGCCCGACAGTCTGAAAGACCGCCGTCTGATGAGCCTGGATCTGGGCGCGCTGATTGCAGGAGCAAAGTATCGCGGCGAATTTGAAGAGCGGCTGAAGTCGGTTCTGGACGAAGTGAAGGGCGCCGACGGCGAAATCATCCTGTTCATCGATGAAATGCACACGCTGATCGGGGCGGGAGCGTCAGAAGGCAGCATGGATGCTTCCAATCTGCTGAAGCCCGCTCTGGCACGCGGCGAACTGCATTGCATCGGCGCGACCACGCTGGATGAATATCAGAAATATGTCGAGAAAGACGCGGCATTGCAGCGGCGTTTCCAACCGGTGTTTGTCGATGAACCAAGCGTAGAAGACACCGTCTCCATCCTGCGCGGTATCAAGGAAAAATACGAACTGCACCACGGCGTGCGCATCACCGATGCCGCGATAGTGGCCGCAGCGCAGCTGTCCGAACGCTACATCGCCGACCGGTTTCTGCCGGACAAAGCGATTGACCTGATGGACGAAGCCGCCAGCCGCATCCGCATGGAAGTCGAAAGCAAGCCGGAGGAAATCGAAAACCTCGACCGGCGCATATTCCAGCTTAAAATAGAGGAATCCGCGCTTTCGAAGGAGAGCGATGATGCGAGCAAGGACCGCCTGAAAGCGCTTCGCGAAGAGCTGGCGAATGTTGAACAGCAATCTGCCGAATTGACGACCCGTTGGCAGAATGAACGCGACAAGATCAATGCCGAGGCAAAGATCAAGGAAGATCTGGATGCGGCTCGGATCGAGCTTGAGCAAGCTCAACGTGGCGGTGATCTTGCCGCTGCAGGAGAGCTGCAATATGGCAAGATTCCAGGGCTAGAGAAGCAGCTCGCAGAAGCGGCTGGTCACGCGGAAAACGCTCTGCTGCGAGAGGAAGTGACTGAAGACGATATTGCTTCGGTTGTGGCGCGCTGGACCGGCATTCCAATGGAAAAGATGCTGGAAGGCGAGCGTGAGAAACTGCTCAATATGGAAGATGTCCTTTCCAAACGCGTGATCGGGCAGGAAAAGGCCATCAATTCGGTATCGAAGGCTGTGCGCCGTGCGCGCGCCGGCTTGCAGGATTCAGGCCGCCCGATGGGCAGCTTCCTGTTCCTGGGCCCGACCGGCGTCGGCAAAACAGAACTGACGAAGGCGCTGGCGGCATTCCTGTTTGATGACGATCAGGCAATGGTCCGCATCGACATGAGTGAGTTTATGGAGAAGCATTCGGTTGCTCGCCTGATCGGCGCGCCTCCGGGCTATGTCGGCTATGACGAAGGCGGCGTGCTGACCGAGGCTGTGCGGCGGCGGCCTTATCAGGTCGTGCTCTTTGATGAGGTTGAGAAAGCGCATGGCGATGTATTCAATGTATTGTTGCAAGTGCTGGACGATGGTCACCTGACCGATGGGCAGGGACGCAAGGTCGATTTCTCGAACACGCTCATCATTCTGACTTCCAACCTTGGCAGCCAGTTCCTGTCCAACCTCGGAGATGACCAGAAGGTCGCGGATGTTGAGGATCAGGTGATGGAAGTCGTACGCGGTCATTTCCGCCCTGAATTCCTGAACCGACTGGACGAAATCATTCTGTTCCACCGTCTGGCGATGGAACACATGGCGCCGATCGTCGATATACAGGTGAGCCGCGTCCAGAAGCTGCTGAAGGATCGCAAGATCGTGCTCGATCTGACCGACGGGGCACGCAAATGGCTTGGCCGGGTCGGCTACGATCCGGTCTACGGCGCGCGTCCGTTGAAGCGGGCTGTTCAGCGCTATTTGCAGGACCCGCTTGCTGAAATGCTGCTGGAAGGCAAAGTGCCCGATGGTAGCAACGTCGCGATTGATGAAGGCGATGGACAGTTGGAAATGACTGTCAGCTAAGCGCCATCAAGCAAAAGTACATATGAAAAGGGCGGGGAATTCTCCGCCCTTTTTGTGTTTTCGCAATGCATGACATCTAGGCAGTAGTGCAGGCTGAACCGATTGGCCGCGAATCAGCGATGCTTCGCCAAGCTGATGTTGCATTGCAGCGGCAGATGATTTCTCACGAAACTTTGTTAACGCCGCATGGCCGCGCTGCGCAATTTTTAGAATGATTACGGATGTATAGGGCGGTGTGTGAATTTAGTCACAGACTCAACCAAATCGAGTCATAAATCGGTACATGAGCCCTAAGTCGTTTTGACAAGGGCCGAGGGCTATTGCACTTACACTGGTTCCAGCGTTGCGGGATGTGCAGCTTACCCCTGCCCATCGCCCGCTTCCCGCCAGACAATGCATGTGTTGCAGGGGGCGCGCTGAACGATTTGTGAATTCGACTATCTAAGGTGGACGGGACAAACATGAGAAAATTTCAGACTAAGGCCCTCACGGGTTTCGCAGTATCCGTATCGGCGGCTGCACTTCTGGCGAGCGCTCCGGCGTATGCGCAGGATGCGGACGAAGATCCTGAAGATGAAGTCACGGTCAGCGACCCCGAAGGTGAAGACGCTGATGCTGGTGATCGAATCGTTGTTACAGGCTCGCGTATTCGTACCGATACCTACAGCAGCATCTCGCCTCTGCAGGTCTTGACGACAGAAGCTGCGCGCGACGTGGGTGAATTCGACGCTGCGCAGATCCTTCAGCAGTCGGAAGCTGCCTCTGGTCAACAGATTGACGCGACTTTCCAAGGTTTCGTTCTCAACAACGGTCCGGGTTCACAGACGCTGAACTTGCGCGGTCTCGGTGCTGACCGTACCTTGCTTCTTCTCAACGGACGCCGCCTCGCACCTGCTGGTGTTGAAGGTGCGCCAACTAACCCTTCAATCAATCTGATCCCAACATCGCTCATCCAGCGCTACGACCTGCTGCTTGACGGTGCTTCGTCGGTTTACGGTTCTGACGCCGTGGCCGGTGTGGGTAACCTCATTCTTCGCAATGACATTGATGGCTTCGAGCTTTTCGCAAGCGGCAACATCAATGAGCAAAGCGATGGCGGTGACGACTGGACCGTTTCTGGTGCATGGGGCACGACGTTTGATCGTGGCTTCATCGGAATTGGTCTTGAGTATTCACGCCGTGACGAGATCCAGTTTGGTGATCGCGACTTCCTTTCTGGTTGTGACACGCACTACGAAGTCGACCAGAACGGCAACATCCTGATCAATGATGTGCAGTCCAATGCGCAGACATTGTCGGATTCTGGCGGCACGATTGGCGAGCGCGTACAGCCTTGTAAGATCCAGGCAACTGTGCGTCGCATCATTCCAGCTGGCGGTCTCTTCTTTAGTTCCATCTACGCCGATGACAGGGTGTTTGACTCCACTGGCCAGGCCGGTAACTCGTTCATCCCTGGCTTCAGCGATTCACTCGATGCGTTCGGTAACCCGGTTGACCGTGATGGTGACGGGCTTCTCGACGTGGACTTCAGCCAAGTAACGCGTAACGGTACCGATCTGACCCCGTCTTTCATCAGTGGGCAAGATCTCTACAACGTCATGGCTTATGGTGAGTACAGCCTCGGCGGTGACATGAACATCACGCCGTTCTTTGAAGCGCTTTACAGCCGCGCCGAAGTTGAAGCACGTGGTACTGCTCCGCAGTTGTTCCCGTTCGTTCCTGCGGAGAACGCCTTCAACCCTTGTAACATTGCCAACAATGATTGCGGACTGGCACAAAACCAGTTTGATGGCCTTGATACGTTTGCTGGCGGAGCCTTTGCGCGTCCACTCGGCGTGTCGCGCATCGTTCGTCCGGTCGTTTCGATCATCGGCGATCGTAGCTTCGTTGAAACAACTCAAGAGCAGTATCGCGGCGTCTTCGGCGTTCGCGGTGATCTTCCATTCATTGGTGACAGCTGGACCTTTGAAGCATCAGGCGTTTACTCGCGTTCGGAAGGCCAAGCGTTCCGTAGCGGTGTTCGTGAAGACAGACTTGCTCTGGCTTTGGGTATCGACCCGACTGTGCCAGGCCTGACGCGTTCGGCTTCGCCGACTGTTCTGTCAGACGGCGCCTGTGGTTCTGATTTCGCGAACCCAGACCAGCTTCGTGCTGACGTTGCAGCGGGCTGTGTTCCTGTGAACCTGTTCGCGCCTTCGCTCCTGAACGCGGCTGTCGGTGATTTCGAAACGCAGGCCGAGCGCGATTACGTTCTTGATGATCGTACGTTCAACACGACCTACGAACAGACGGTAATCAGTGCTTTTGTCACTGGTGACCTGTTCGAATTGCCAGCCGGCCCGCTCTCGCTCGTGTTGGGTGCAGAGTACCGTGATGATACGTTGACGTCGTTGCCTGATGATGTTGCAGCCGAGGGCTTGCTCTTCGGTTTCTTCAGCGACCAAGGCGGCGTTGGTAGCCGTGATCTTTTCGAACTCTTCGGCGAGGTCAGCATTCCTGTCTTCGACAACGATGATTTCGGTGAGTTCAATTTCAACGCTGCTGGCCGTTTCACAGATGACCAATTCGCGGGCTCAGCGGGCACTTACTCGCTGCAAGCTGGTTGGCGTCCAATTCCGGCAGTTCTGCTGAAAGCGACATTCGGTACATCGTTCCGTTCGCCAAACCTGCGTGAGAACTTCCTCGCTGGTCAGTCCGGCTTCAACGGGATTGTCGACCCCTGTGCGATCCCAGCCGATGCGTTTGAACCGTTGAATGGCGGGTATCAGGCAGACCAGGACGATCGTGACCCGAACGTTCTCGCTAACTGTACACGTGAAGGACGTGATCCGACGCGTGTGGGTGTTGATGTGAACGGTGCCAACACTGTTCAGGTCCCAAGTGTCGAGATCACATCTGGTGGTAACCTTGATCTGGATCCAGAAACGTCAGAATCGTTCACTGCCGGTGTCGCAATCACCGAAGGTTTCGGTAATTTCGATTTCTCGTTCAACTTCAACTACTACGACATTCAGGTGCAGGGTGCGATTGCTGAGCCGACAGGCCAGTTCATCGTTAACGAATGCTTCCTGCGTGACGATGGTCAGCGCAGTAACTTCTGTGACTCCATTGTGGCCGATACCGATCCTAACAGCCGACTGCTGATCACCGATGTCTTCGCGGGCTTCGTGAACATCAACCAGGAAGCTGTGCGCGGTCTCGATTTCAACGCCACCTTCGGTTACGAAGTGCCTTTGAGTAATGATATTCTTGATCTTTCGCTGAGCCTCCGTGCGAACCATCTGATTGAGCGCAGCAGCATCTTCCTTGATGATCAGGGTAACGAATTGTTCGATGATGATGCAGGTGAATTCGGCTTCCCGTCATGGACTGGCCGTGCGATCTTCTCAGCATCGTATTCGGACTTCGCGCTGAGCTGGCAGACACGTTGGATCGGCCAGACCGAGCAGCAGGCGGATGGTATTGATCCATTCTCTGACGCTTTCGGTCGTGGACCGGACGGTCAGCCAACCGGCTTCACCTCCAACACCTGTCTGGGTAACGGTTCGGGCGCCAACAGTGGCCCGAATGGTGAGTTCGTAGCTGACGGCGTAGTTGCTGGTGACGGCGTATTCTGCCGTGATGTTGGTTTCGCCGACGACTACTTCGTGCACACGATCTCGCTTCGCTATGACTTTAGCGATGACATCACCCTGCGCGCAGGTGTCACGAACCTTCTCGACGATTCGCCACCACTGATCGATACCAACGAAGTGTTCGGTGTTTCGAATACCCCGATTGGTAATGGTTATGACCTCAATGGCCGTGAGTTCTTCGGTTCGATCAGCGTTCGCTTCTGATCCTCACGTTCCATTCGGAACATTTAAAAAAGGGCCCCGCAACTTCGGTTGCGGGGCCCTTTTTTCTTCGCTGGCAGCGCCAACCGACGGCTTGCAGCAGACTCGCTTGACCGGGCGGTGATGCGCGGTAGGACCAGTGAGTAGAAAACAAATTCGCCGTGAAGGCGCATCCAGCAGGAGCAGGCATGGACATCGACACCACAATCTCGGCCATCGTTACAGGCGGCGCATCCGGCCTAGGTGAAGCGACTGCGCGTGCGCTGGCCGCGAAGGGTGCGAAGGTTGCAATTTTCGATATGAATATTGACGGGGCCCAGCAGGTCGCCGCCGATATTGGCGGCGTCGCAGCGCAAGTCGATGTCACTGACGAAGCTTCGGTCGATGCCGGTTTTGCCAAGGCCCGCGGCGCCAATGGTCAGGAACGTATCCTCGTAAATTGTGCCGGGATCGCCCCTGTCGGAAAGCTGGTCCGCCGTGACCGGGAAACCGGCGCAATCAGTCATCTTCCTATCGATGCCTTCCGCAAGGCTATCGATATCAATCTTGTCGGATCATTCCAGTGCATGGCCAAAGCCGCCGCGGGCATGATGACGCTGGACCCTGTCGGTGACCATGGAGAGCGCGGGTGTATCGTCAACACAGCATCGGTCGCGGCAGAAGATGGGCAGATCGGGCAGATTGCCTACGCTGCATCGAAGGCCGGCGTGAAGGGCATGACCTTGCCCGCAGCTCGCGATTTGATGAGCGAAGGCATTCGCGTCAACGCAATCCTTCCGGGTATCTTTCACACGCCCATGCTCGCCGGATTGCCAGAGAAAGCGCAGGCCGCACTGGCGCAGGCTGTACCGTTCCCAAAGCGCCTTGGTGATCCCGCAGAATATGCGTCACTGGTGTGCTTCATCGCCGAAAGCGGCTATTTCAACGGCGAATGCGTGCGGCTTGATGGCGCCATTCGTATGCCGCCGAAGTAGGGCGGCGCACAGTCAAATTGTGAAGCACAAGGCGTAAAGGGAAATCATGGCCAACTGGCATATCGGCGTCATAGGCGGCTCGGGACTGTATGATCCTGGTGCCTTGGAAGATGCGCAGGAAATCTCTGTGGCGAGCGCCTTTGGCGAACCGTCTGGCCCCGTCACCACCGGGAGGATTGGAGGTGTCCAATTTTCCTTCATCGCTCGCCACGGTCCGGGACATCGCCTTTCACCCAGTCATGTCAATTACCGCGCCAACATCGATGCGTTGAAACGGTGCGGCGTTACAGATGTGCTGGCGGTTTCTGCCATTGGGAGCCTCAAAGAAGAGTATGCGCCCGGCGATTTTGTGCTCGTCGAGCAGTTGATCGACCGCACCACTGGCCGCGAACGCAGCTTTTTCGGCGACGGTATCGTGGCACATGTTCCGCTCGCCGATCCGGTATGCCCGCGGCTTTCCAAGTTTGCGGAAAAGGCGACGGATCGCGCTGGGGCAAATGTCCATCCCGGAGGCACCTATGTCGCGATTGAAGGCCCACAGTTTTCGACGCGTGCAGAAAGCCATATGTTTCGCAGCTGGGGCGCCGATGTGATTGGCATGACGGCCATGCCCGAAGCGCGGCTCGCGCGGGAGGCTGAATTGCCTTACGCGCTTGTCGGAATGGTTACAGACTATGATTGCTGGCGCGATCCGAAGGAAGATGTCGACGTGGCCGACATCATCAAAACGATGACCACCAATGCCGAAAACGCCCGGGCCATGTTGGCTGAATTTGCCGCTGGCCTGCCCAAGCAGCGCAAGGCGAGCCCGATTGATACTGTGCTCGACATGGCAATTATCACGCCGCACGAGTTGTGGGATGTTCCCTCCCGTACCAAGCTGGATGCCATTGCCGGGCGGCTGGTCGATCTGATGCCCGGGGGCAAGAGCTAGACCAGCCAAGACCGCCCGCACTCTGAACCTTGCAAACGTGCACAAAATTCAACAGAGTGATTGCTTATGCAACCAACAAGTAGCCTTGCCCGTTTCCTCCCTTATCAGCTCTCACTTGCATCCAATGCTGTGAGTGGCCGTATTGCGATGGAATATCGCCAACGTTGGGGGCTGAGTATTCCCGAATGGCGCGTGATGGCCGTGCTCGGCGACTCCGGCGCAAAAACCCAGCGCGACCTGACCAAGCGGACATTGATGGACAAGGTTGCGGTGAACCGCGCTTGCAAAGTCCTTGAGGAACGCGAACTGGCGCAGCGCACGCCGAATGCACAAGACGGACGCTCTCACTTGCTCGAATTGACCGATGCGGGACGGACAATGCATTCTGAAATCATGCCATTGGCGTTGGAAATGGAGCGTCAGCTGTTTGCGGGTTTTTCAGCTGACGAGCTGGACTTGTTCCGGACGCTACTGGAACGCGCCCGCGTTCAGGCGGAAGGGCTTGCCGACGATGACCTTACCGATGGATATGGCGTCGGCTAAAGCGTTGTCCCGCGCCAACAAGAAAACCCCGCGAAGCGCTGCGCTTCGCGGGGTTTTCTTTTGAACCGAGGTTTCTTCTAAACGTCCAGCGTCAACCGGTGCTTCCCGGACCGCCGTCAGAGAAGGCGTCGGCGATGGAACAGGCTGCTGGACCAAGGATCACGATGAACAGCACTGGCAGGATGAACATGATCAAAGGCACGGTCATGATGGCAGGCAGACGAGCGGCCTTTTCTTCGGCACGCATCATACGCTCGTTACGGAATTCAGCCGACAATACGCGCAGGGCAGATGCCAGCGGCGTACCGTAACGTTCGGTCTGGATCATGGTTGTCACCACGCCGCGAACAGCATCCAAATCCACGCGGTAGGCGAGGTTTTCGAAGGCCTGGCGACGTTCTGTCAGGAAAGCCAGCTCGATCGCGGTTAGCGCGAATTCTTCGCCAAGCTCCGGATAGGCACGGCCCAATTCGCGGGCAACGCGGTTGAAGGCGGCGTCCACCGTCAGACCAGCTTCGGCGCAGATCACCAACAGGTCGAGCGCGTCTGGCAGGCCCTTCTGGATCAGCTTTGTCCGCTTGTTTGAAGCGTTCTTCAGATAGACTTCAGGACCTTTGTAGCCAGCAATCACAAGGGCGGCGAAGGCCATGAAACGCTTCATGCTGCCCCATTCGGGGAACGTGTCTGTCCAATACAGAACAATCACGCCCAGTCCGCCAAGCACGATCGGCAGGACCATGCGTGCGAAAATAACAAAGACAGCGGCTTCCTTGTTGCGGAAACCGGCCTGCGCCAGCTTTTGCTGGACGTCTTTGACCTGGCTTTCCTGCAGGACCTTCATGCCCTGCAGCGTGTCTTTGACCTTTTCCGAAGTTTCGGTCTTGCGCACCAAACTCTGCCGTTTCTTGGCGGTCTGGGTGAGCATGCCCGATTTCAATTCGGTCCGGCGATTGTTAAGCGCCTTGACCCGCTTGGCCATGGGATCGCGCACCGTGACGGCGGCGTAGATCGCCATCAGCACAGCTGCGGCGGCCATTCCAGCAAGGATCGACCCGACGAGGATCACGTCCACGCCAAGAAGCGTGGGGCTGGCGGATTGAGCGATTAAATATGTCATAGAATATCCCCGCTCAAATCTCGAAGCTGACCATTTTGGCCATGATGCCGGCGCCAATGCTCATCCACACAAGGCCGCCAAGTCCGGTGACGATCAGACGGTCGTCTTCAAAGAAGCCGCCGATATAGGCCGGGTTGATCCAGTAGATCATGATGAAAACGATGAACGGCAGCGCGCCGACGATGTAGGCAGAGGCTTTGGATTCAGAGCTCATCGCCTTGATCTTCAGCTTCATTTGCGCACGTTTGCGCAGCACGTCAGCAAGGTTGGAAAGCGTTTCGGCCAAGTTACCACCCGTTTCGCGCTGGATGGCCAGCGTGATGACAAAGAACTGGAATTCTGCCGTGCCCAACTTGTCAGCCGTTTCCTGAAGGGATTCCTCCATTGTGCGGCCGATCTTGATGCGTTCGACTACGGAGCGGAATTCCACTCCAACGGGGCCGGGGACTTCCTGACCTACGACAGACAGCGTTTCCGCTACTGGCAGGCCGGAGCGTAGGCCGCGCACAAGCAGCTCAATCGCATCGGGGAACTTGGCGTTGAATTTGTTGGTACGGCGCTTGATCATGTGCCCGACGACCAAGTGAGGCAGGCCAGCACCGATCAGGATGCCGACGCCAAGCGCCAACATCGCTCCGCCTGTCTGGAGGTAGAGAAGGGCAGTGACTGCCAATGCAAGACCCAGCGAAGAGTAAAGATATTTCGAAACCGACCAGCCTGTGCCAGTGCGGTTAAGCCGCACAGCCAGCGCATCCATGCGCGAGCCCGAACCTGCCACGACAAACTTTTTGGGTTTGCGTGCGGCAATGGCCTTCTTCAACTGGCTTTCAACCTGGTCTGTTGTGCTTTCGGAATGGCGAAAACGCACAGCTTCCAAGCGGCGCTGACCTTCTTTGGCCGGCGATTTGCCGTTCATCAGGACATAGCCCAGGATCATCAATCCCATCAGGCCGCCGGCCACTAGCACGAGCTGAATGATGTTCATGATCCGCCTTTTCTAAAGTCTTGTGTCAATTGGCTTGATGCGAGTTGGAAGGGGGCAGGGCTGGCCTGCCCCCAAACCAATTATTCGGCAGGCTGCGGTGCAGCTTCGCTCTTCTTGCTCTTCTTGGAAGAACCGCTGAGCAGTGATTTCAGATCGAATTTGCCAAGCATCGACGATGATTTGCCACCATCTGCAAGGCTGGCACCTTCATCTTCGCTAACACCGACAATCGTCTTGGCGATGTCACGCATCGGACTAACGGTGCGCGAGCCTTTATTGGCTTCGATAAAGGTCTGGCCAAGCTTGGCAGCGTTGGCAGCGGCCTTCTGATCGAGGCTGATCTGGTAGTTGATCTTTCGCTCAATAGAGGCTTCGAAATCGGCCTTGCTGATTTCCGCTGTTCCGGCCTGCATTTTGTTGCAGACGATCATCGGATGGGCAGCTGGTGCATTCTGCTTCAGCCACGACAGGATACGGATCGTATCGCGCGCCGATGCCAGGGTCAGCTCTGTTACCAGCGTCACCACATTCACTTCCGCTAACAGATGCGGGAAGTTGATCAGCATGTTACGCGGCAGATCGATCACGGTCATGTCAAAGGCCTGCCGGAACTCTTCCTCCAACTGAACGAAGGCCGTGCCATCGGTCATCAGGGGCGAGTTAATCGGCGCTTCGGCAGACATGATCGCGAGGTTATCGTTCGCACGGATCATGGCGCGTTCAATGAACAGGCCATCGATACGGCTGGGATTTTCGATCGCATCGGTCAACCCGCGGCCCGGCTCCAGATCGAGCGACAAAGCGCCGGTTCCAAAGTGTACGTCGAGATCCAGCAGTGCTGTTGAACGTTCATGTTCGATCGAGAACAACCATGCCAGCGAGGTGGCAAGGGTGGATGCACCCACGCCGCCACGTGTGCCGACCACGGCGGTTGCGACATGCTCATGCTCGCCTTCACCTTCACCGCCAGCGCGGGGATTGGAGAACACGGCCTGTGCAGCAGTCAAGGAATCGCGCAGCTGGCTCGCGGAAAGCGGCTTCAGTAGGTAGTCATGAATGCCGCTTGCCAGCAGGTCACGGTACAGGCGCACATCGTTTACCTGACCAACCGCAATCACCACAGTGCCGGGTTCACAAACCTCGGCCAGCGCGTTGATGTCGTTCAGCGGATCGCCGCTTTCGGACAGGTCGACCATCAGAATGGCGGGACTGGCGGAGATCGACAAAGACTGGACTGCATTGCGCAGGCCGCCCTTATTACACTTCTCAGGCTGCCAGCCCATTTCGATTATGACCGGACGCAGCGCATCAAGCGCGCCTTCGTCGCAAATGTAGGCCGAGAATGGCTCTCGATTGCCGAGCGGTCCGGGTTTCCACTGTGCACTCATCGGATCAGTTCCCTTCGGTTGCCACTGCGCCAGCGGCGGTGCCACCAGCACCCGTTGGCTCTGCATCGCGATAAGAATCGATCGCGCGGTTTGAAGTCATCACAACTGTTCCGCCGGTGCCGCTGGCACCGTTAAGCAGATGCTCTGGATTGGCGACCATGGCAGCGATATTGCTGTTCACTGCGCAGCCGAAGCCTGGTGAAGTCTGGTTACCCTGCTCAATGCCATACCGGTTTTCCCAATTCGGGCAGCCTGGTACATATGCCATGGAACGGGTCACAACGACGCGGACACTGCCGGGGTTTACATAACCTTCGGTAATGGGCGCGCCTTCGCTGACCAAAATGCCGAAGCGGCTAGCAACGGCTGCCACGTCTTGAAGTACGGCAGGGCTCATGGACGGATCGTCCACAGCGATGCGGTCGCCATATCCAATGTCGAGCGTTTCGAACCAGTCCGCGAGGCGGGCCTGTTCTGGAACGGTCAGACCGCTGCGGCCGCTGACGAGGTCAAGCGCGTAATTGTTGCGTTCGACAACTGGCTGGTTGACCGAATTGAGCGACATGTTCTGCGGGCCTTCGTTCAAGGTTCCGCAAGCGGAAAGGCCGAAGCCGAGCGAGAGGGCCATGGCCGTCGCGGCGATGCGTTTGGTACGGTTGGTCATGGTGATCACTCTCCGGTGTTAAAGCTGAAGCCTGGCAGCGGTGCTGCCGCGGCAGATTGTGGGGCTGCGCCATCGGGTGACTGGCCGCCCGCAAGTGCAGTTCCGTTTTGTTCGGTCATGCTAAGGTCCGGGCCGTTCGGGCCTGGATTGCTTGGCCGTGGCATCGGGCGATTGCCGCCGGAGACGCCATCGGTTTCCTGGCCCATCATGACCTGCGCAGCAGCGTCAGGCACATTGAAGCCATCGGTTGGCAAGCGGATGTCGCGATCGTTTACCGGCTGCACCAAATATGGTGTCACCACGATTACGAGCTCCGTTTCGCCGCGCGAGAATTCGGTCGAGCGGAACAGATTCCCGAGGATCGGCAGATCACCGACGCCAGGGATTTGATCAATGGTCTGCTGCGCATTGTTCTGCAGCAGGCCCGCGATCATGAAGCTTTCGCCTGATCCCAGCTCTACCGTGGTTTCAGCACGGCGGATGGTCAAAGCAGGAATGTTGAAGCCGTTGAGCGTGACCGCCCCTTGGCTCGACAGTTCCGATACTTCTGGCCGAACACGCATTGAAATGCGGCCGTTGGACAGAACAATAGGTGTGTACGAAAGGCTGACGCCGAAATTCTTGTACTGGATTGTCGTTGTACCCAGACCTTGGCTCAGCGGGATTGGGAATTCGCCACCTGCAAGGAATTCGGCAGTTTCGCCTGAAAGCGCTGTCAAGTTCGGCTGTGCCAGAGTGGTCACCAGGCCGCGGCGTTCGCCAAGGTCAAGCGCGCCGAGCAGATCAAGGCCAAGGAATTGACCGACGCCAGCGATAGAGCCTCCTGGTGAAAGCGGATTGATGGTTGTGCCTGCGCCGTCCAAGAATTGGCCGGGGTTATTGGGATCGGGCACACGGCCAACCGGCGTATTGCCGACACCAATAGCATTCAGACCGTCGCCGCCGGTAAAGAAGCCGTCACGGCCTGTTCCGACGCCAAACTGGAAGCCGCCTGTCGAATCGATCGTCGTGATATTCGCACCGATTGTACGAACCAGCGAACGGCTGACTTCAGCGAAACGTACGCGCAAGTTAACTTGCAGCGGCGTTGCCATGCGAAGACGCGAGATCACGTTGGAATCTTCACCCACGAAGGCCTGCACAAGGCGCTCTGCCTCCGAAGCATCTTCAGGTGCGGCAACCGTACCTGTCAACAGCACGGTGTTGCTACCCATGGTGGCAACATTGATGCGTGCTTCCGGCATGGCCAAACCCAGCATCTGATCGACGCTGTCCAAGTTGGAACCTACCCGGATATTGGCAGACCAAATGATATCGCCGGCAGCGTTGCTGGCGTAAATCGTGGTCTCACCTCCAGCGAGGCCGAAGACATACAGCTGACGCTGCGACTTCACCTGCACATCGGCAACAGATTCATTCGAGATGAAGATGTCGGCCATGTTGCCGGGCACCGTGACCAGTTCACCGCGTCCGATAGACAGGACAAGGTCCTGAGCCGGACGAACGGACTGGGCCTGGGCCGGGGCTGCGGGCAATATTGCCAGCGGCGTGAGCGCGCAGGCGGCACTCAATACGGTCTTGAAAAGACGGCTCGTCATAGTCTTGCCTTTCGGAACGATTCCGGTGGAAGTCTGGTGTGCGTTTGTTTGGTTCATGGTCATGGCAATCACCGCAGTGTCGTCATGCCGACAGGAGCAGTGCGGGCACCTTGGCCCATTGCACCCGCCTGACGGTCAAGCAGAGCTCCTGCACCGCGTTCCACTGGCTCCACGCTAGTGCTCTGGCCACGGGTCACGCGGACTGTTGGGCCGGAAGGCACCGCAGGAGCGGCAGGCGCGGCAGCAACGGTTGGAGCGCCGCCCGTCACAGGCTGCGGTGCAGCTGTCGGGGTCGGATTACGCGGCGGAACCGAGCTGCGCTGGAAGCGCGAGACATCACCGCCAGTCACGAAGGTGGTGCCACCTTCAGCAGGACGAGAGACGGCACGGCGTAGCAGCGCTTCCTCTTCTTCCGGCGTTGCATTTTCTGGCAGCTGGATATCGCCCGAGGCAAGTGCCCGTTCAAGTTCGGTCTGGTTATCAGCAATAGAGCGCAGCGCGAGGCTGATCGTGCCGATGGTTTGCGCGACCGAGATTTTCTCAGCGATGCGCGGTGTCACTTCGAGCGTTACGGTACGGAAAGCGCGCACAACCGTGCGGCCATCTTCGCCGGTGGTTGTCTCGGTGGACTGATCGGTGGCGAGCACGCGAAGATTGGTCAGGATCGTTTCGGCAGTCTGCAACGCTTGCGCGCCGCCGCC
>ENA-ORXU01001212-ORXU01001212.1-marine-metagenome-genome-assembly--contig:-NODE-1212-length-22725-cov-13.643545_pt1 | contig 22725 bp, 19 predicted proteins | sample MGYA00237869_ERZ511484 | MGnify/ENA metagenome assembly ERZ511484
AATACACAAATGGAAATCAATGTTGTTAATTGATGGTGCTGTAGCTTTGATAATGCGATTCATCCACATGTAGCCCATAATCTTGGGAAGTCTTTTGAAAAGCCACCTTACTTGCTTTGGAAAATCTAGCACGGTATTACCTAAAATAAAGAGTATCCACTTAAGGGGAGCTTTCTCGGGAATCATTTTATTTCACCATCTACAGTGACTCGGTCTTCTCGATTAGCCAATGCCCACACGAGTTGGGCTATGTGTCTGGCTACTTTCTCTGATTTGATGTAATCTATCTTGTCGGGCGTGTCCGTTGGCTGGTGATAGTCCTCATGAACACCGCTAAAAAAGAAGATAGCAGGAATGCCCTTTTTGGCAAAATTATAGTGGTCTGACCGGAAGTAAAATCTGTTAGGGTCATTTTCTCCATTGAAGACGTAATCCATCGTCAGCCTGCTATAGTCTTGATTAATTTTTTCATTTATTCTATGTAGATCAGTGCTGAGCCGATCTGAACCGATGACATATATATAGTCAGATCTATCCCGATACTTGTTGTCAGAGCGACCGATCATGTCGACATTGACATTAGCCACAGTATTAGCCAAAGGGAAGATAGGCTGCTCGGTGTAGAATTGGGATCCCAATAGACCCTTCTCCTCGCCTGTAACCCACATAAATAAAATGCTGCGTCGGGGAGAGATACCGTTTTTCTTTGCTTTCATCATAGCATCAGCAATCTCGATGACTCCACTGGTACCTGAGCCATTATCATCCGCGCCATTAAAGACCTCCTCACCTCTAAATCCCACATGATCATAATGTGCAGTGACGATGATGACTTCGTCTTTCTTATCTGTCCCTTCGATGTAAGCCATGATATTCTTTCCGTCGAGCGTCGTCCTTTCGATCGCCTGACTACCTACTATCGAGGCCTTCAGTTTTATATCTCGTGCCTTACCTCTCTTTTTACTTCTTTCTCTTGATTTAGTGACTTTCTTTAGCTTTTTTCCAATAATATCTTGAGCGATTGTCGTAGAAATATGGATGCTATTTGCAAATTTATTTTCATCTGTCTTACCAGTCAGGAGCTCTGTCTGGCGACCGAGGAGTTCTGACCTGTGCTCCATTAGCATAGCCTTGATGTCATCCTCGATGATTAATACCAGCTTCACCCCGTGGTCCTTAGCTACCATTAGCTTTCGCTCTATGGAGTAGCTCCAGTCGGATAGGTCTTGAGTATGAGTGATCTGAGATTTACCATCTTTATTCACGGGTTCGCCATTGTAAATCATGATCACTTTATTCTTCACCTTATTCTTCTTATAGTCGCTGTACTCAGGATCGTCAATGCCATATCCGAGAAATATAATCTCATCAGTAGAGAGTGACGGCATCGACTCATTGCGATGTTGGAAGGCAAGATAATCCCAAAGGTGTTTATATTTGTTTCCATTGACAGTCAGCGTATTCTCTTCCCACGAGGTGAAGGAGAAACCGACTTTTTGAAAGTAGCTATTTTCAATACCGATCTTTGGGAACTCCAAAGCCTCCAGATGATTAGAGATATAATCTGCAGCCATATCTATACCAGGTTGTCCCGTCTCTCTACCTTGATATTCATCAGATGCTAAGATATACAAGTGGCTTTTTAGATCCTCTGCCCTCACGTCTTGTGCTATAACAAATCCTACATCTGCACTATCTATCATGACGATATCCAAAGTATCAGGGACATAGACATGATCAATATACTGAGCCCAGATTAAATTCGATTGACTAATAAAAAACAATGGGAAAAGTAGGAGTCCTTTCAACGGGCATAGGGGATTGTACATTTTCATCATATTTTCATAAACGCTGATCCACATACATATTGTTCACCAGCACTGGCTAATTGCAAATTAATGTAATGCTTTGAGCGATATCAACAAACACACATTTTATCAATACGTCGCTTATGTCTACCGCCTTCAAAGGCTGTATTTAGGAATGCATGGACCATCATAGTAGCCATGCGCTTACCGACAAATCTGGCAGGTATACAAAGAATATTTGCATTATTATGCTGACGTACCAGCTTCGCTATATTTGTATTCCAGCAAAGTCCTGCTCTAATATCACTATATTTATTTGCCGTCATAGCTACGCCATTACCAGTACCACATATCAGGATACCGAGATCAGCTTCTTGACTCATTACTGCTTTAGCTACGGGATGTACGAAGTCAGGGTAGTCCACAGAATCATCAGAGTAAGTCCCTTTATCTATGAGTTCACATTCCTGGTTTAATACAAATTGTATCAGGTGGTCTTTATACTCATACCCAGCGTGATCGCTGCCAATCGCTATTTTCCTCATTTCAATATATAGTTAAGCGCAATTTACGAATAAACTGCATTAATCTCGGACACCTAAGGCGGCATAGCTCCCAAGCATATCTGAAATCTCAGATTCAAATGCTGGATCTTTTAGCCTCCTAGCAATATCCATCAGCTGTGGGATAATCTGCGAATTATAAGAATATTCTGACATGAAGCTCGATTCTAAAACATCTCGATCTATAGAGTCATAGAACCGCATTTGCTGTGCTATTTCATTAGCTAATATTCTTAGATGAGTCTTAGCTTTATCCTGCTCCCCCGCATTATAATATATGGTAACAAAGGGCATGATAAATGGCGAATAGGCAAAATTCATATGAGGGAATGCCTCAAAATATTTATCCGTGAGTGCGACAGCTTTTGCTCTATCTCCCTTATTCAGAAAGTCTTCTGCAGCTCGCATGATCATCATCCGGTGCGACTGCACTGCAGCACCATAGCTGTTATCAACGAAGAGCTCCTTCAGATCAAAATTACCCCAGCTAAACTTATTCATCACATTATTATATACAATTTCAGAATTCACACGTCCGCTCCCATAGATAGAGAGTGTGCGGTCCGACGTATTCTTAAACGGCATGAGCCTCAGGGCAAGTCCTTCCAACTGCATGTAGTCATTCAGGCCGAGCAATTTCTCATTTTTACAGGTAGTCGCAAAGTATATGGGCCTATCCCAAATATTGGATGAGATGACATCTAGAATTGCTAATTCATCTTTAATAATATAGCCCGCAGACTCGCTTCTCGACAGATTGATATTTATCCTTGAGACTAAGGTATCGGGATCTGTTGGGTTCACCCATCCAGAAGAGTATGCACGATTACTATCGATGGGTATGTACAGCTGTGATGACCTGATTATGGTCTGACCCTGCTGCTCATTCTTAGGGCTGCCTACAAATTGCAATTCTTCTGCCAGCGGTCTCGGCGTAAACGGGCCGTCTGGTGGATAAAAGAAGACTTGGTTTCGCTTGTTACCTCGATACGCCTCCGACGGTATACTTAGCTTGATCGGTGGTGAGTCATTGACTTTATTCCGAAGTTTATCAATATACCAGTCCACCTGTATCAGACTGAGATTAACTACTCTGATATCTCTTCTAATATTCTCTACTTCTTGAGCATACCATAATGGATATGTATCATTATCACCATATGTGAATATGATCGCATTAGGCGCACATGACTCCAAGAAGTTAGAAGCATAATCTCGGGATGCTGTATGATCCGCTCTACTATGATCATCAAAGTTCTGAACTGCCATAATCAGCGGTGCAGTCAAGACCAGAGCCGATGCTCCAAAAGCTGCTGGCGTCGGTCCTAACTTCAGACGCTTAGACAGCAAGCTGTATATGCCGAGCACACCCATCCCAATCCACATACAATAAGTAATGAAACTCCCTACCAGTACATAGTCTCTCTCGCGCGGCTCATTGGGCGGCTGGTTAGAATAAATGATGATCCCGATGCCTGTGATGATAAATAGGATCAATAACATAAAAAATTCTTTCTGTCGCCGGCCTGCGTGAAAAAACAGCCCAATGAGGCCAAATAGTAAGGGCAATAAATAATAAGTATTATGTCCTTTGTGCCGTCGCATGGAGTCTGGCATCTCATCCATATTATAGAGTCTGGCTTCGTCTAAAGGCTCAATACCTGATACCCAGTGGCCTGATGATTTATCCCACGGTGAGAAGCCTTGTGTACCATTCTGTCGGCCAGCAAAATTCCACATAAAATATCTGTAGTACATCCAGCCGATCTGATATCGGAACATAAAAGACAGATTAAACGCCATTGATGGCTCACCGGTTTTTTGACCCCACCAAGTCCGATAAAGACGCTTACGGGCCGCATCCGTATGCGATACTCTGGGAAATAACATTTTGTCTTCTGATCTGTATTGATAGTCTAACTTCTCATCAACTGGTTCATAACGATCTCCCAGCTGTCCTAACCGAGTCGTGCGTGTCACCTCTACTGGTCTGGCATCGAAGTGTGGTCCGTAAAGTAAAGGCCGCTCGCCATACTGTTCTCTATTAAGATAAGGGAGTAATCTGACGGCATCACTCGGCACATTCATATTAACAGGAGTATCAGCATTAGCTCTGATGACAATAACTCCCAGAGTGGAAAAGCCAACAATGAACATCAGAGCAGCCATCGCTATCAGCTGTAGATTATATTTAGAGCTGAATGATACTGCTCGATACATCAGAAAAATACATAGGCCCGCTAATACCACAGCTGGTATAAGCGATACGGATGTAAGGGCGATGATAGACATCAATACGCCTGACACTACTAAGTGAGGCATAGACCTACCTGATTTTCTGGCGTATGAGAATACTGAATAAAATAAGCCCAACCATAATAATAATGTCGGCACTAGCCCAGTGTGAAATGGCATACTCATATTATTGACCATCGGGATCTCGAAAAATTTCCACATTGACGGGATGCCAGCAATGATCATCTTCTGAATAAACCATATGATGGCTGCGCCAACGACCATACTGACTCCGGCACCTATAATATTTGGAGTTTTATATTTTTTAAAATAATAAAGTAAAGCTATCGCAGGAAATGTCAAGATACTGAGTAAGTGAACACCTATAGATAAGGACGCACTGAATGCGACAAAGATCATCCATCGATCAGTCCTGGGTACATCTGGTAGATAATACCATTTGACCGCACCCCAAAATGTCAGTGCGGTGAAAAAAGTAGACATCGCATATACCTCACCCTCTACAGCCGAAAACCAAATTGATGAACAGAAAGCGGCTGCTAATCCTGATGCTAACCCAGCACCGCACAGCGCGAATGTGTCGCCTCCAGATGGCTCTTCATCTCTCCCAAGTAATGCTAAGTGACCCAGCATCATGGTAATTCTTGCGACCAGCATTGCCATTAAAGCCGTAAAAAATCCAGACATGATATTGATCGCAAAAGCAATATCAGAAGGCTGGCTGGAGACCAAATCAGCTACCCACGTGAACATTCTACCGATCAGTACATAGACGGGAGCTCCAGGAGGGTGTACTACTTGAAGCTTATATGCTCCAAGGATAAACTCCCCACAATCCCATAAACTACCGACTCGCTCAGCTGTGAGCAAATAGATAACAAATGCAATAGCAAATACAATCCAACTAGCTATACCAGATAATCTTTTAAAATTGGTCATATGTCTGTTCTGAACTTAGGCACACAAAAGTAACAAATAAACGTGTCCTGCATGATAGGATGTATTTATGTTTGCTATCTAAAACCACTTCAGTATCTGAATCCGTATAATTTTTATTCGAAAAGACCATTTCTCTCGTAAAAATGCCGCATTCTTCCGTTTTCTTTTGCAGTTATCAATTAGTAGTTTGACCATTTCACTATGGGTCTATTTACTTACATTTGCAGCTGTAATGTTTAAACTACTTACTTTCATCGCATTAGGCTATTTGCTCTACAGATTAGTCATTAATCCAAGCTCACTGGGAAGTGGACACTCTCAGAAGCCACTCGAGCAAGAGCCTGACACAGAAGATTTCACAGACTACGAAGAGTTAGACTAATCATGAATATAAAAGATCACATCATCTACGAAGATGATCAACATCTCATCATTAATAAGCCTGCCGGAATAGCGTCTCAAGATTCTCAAAACCAGCATGATTCTGTCTGGTCAGCTTTAGAAATAGAGAAGGATAAAAAGTATCATCTCTCTAATCGATTAGACCAGCCGGTCAGTGGATGCCTGCTCTTCAGAGCACATCAAGAAGAAGGTCAGATTAAGAAGGAGCGAGTCCATAAGATCTACATAGCCATAGTCGAAAAGAAAGAGTTGGATGAAAAAGGCACGCTCACTCACTATTTAAAACGAAATCCAAAATCATCAAAATCCATATGCAAGGACAAAGCAGAAGAAGGCTTTAAGAAAGCTGTCCTGCACTACTCGGTCATAGCCGCCTTAGACAGATATCTGATCCTTCAGATTATACTCCCCACTGGCAGGTTCCACCAGATCAGATCTCAACTGTCCCACATAGGGGTACCCATCAAGGGAGATGTCAAGTATGGAGCGCGGAGAAAAAATGAAGGTAGAGGTATACACCTGCACGCTTGGAAAATCATCTTGCACCCAAAGACAGATCAAGAAATGGAAATCGAAGCTCCATTTCCAGAAGGAGATACACTATGGAATGAAGCTAAATCAAGACTGCATGCCCGATAAAGATTCAAACGAAGAACGCCAGGAAATAGGAGAATTAGGAGAGTTCGGTTTAATAGACCATCTCACAAAGGACGTAGAACTGCATCAGAAGAGTACGGTGCTGGGCATAGGAGATGATGCAGCGGTGATCCACCAAGAGGGCCGTCACGGAGTCGTCTCCACAGATATGCTTGTAGAAGGCATCCACTTTCATCTCAGCTATGCCCCGCTTAAACACATCGGATATAAAGCCGTCGTCACTAATCTCTCGGACATCTATGCTATGAATGTCTATCCAGAGCAGATCACCGTATCTATAGCTATATCCAATCGATTCTCTGTCCAAGCTCTGGATGAACTCTATGATGGTATAAAAACCGCTTGTCGGGTCTATGGAGTAGACCTCATCGGAGGTGATACGACCTCCTCCACATCTGGTTTGATCATCAGTATTACTGCTATTGGATCCGCAGAGCTGAAAGATATAGTCTATCGCTCAGGTGCAAAGCCAGGAGATATCATGTGTGTCAGCGGAGATTTAGGCGCAGCGTATCTTGGCCTACAGATACTCGAAAGGGAGCGACAACTGTATGAGGCCCACCCTGGATTACAGCCTGACTTAGAAGACCAAGAATACCTCGTACGCCGCCAGTTAAAGCCTGAAGCCAGACGTGACGTCATAGATACATTCAGAAAATATAAACTCACACCTACCTCCATGATGGATATCTCCGATGGACTTTCATCAGAAATATTCCACATCTGCAAAGCCTCTCAAGTGGGTGCCTTCCTCGAAGAAGGTAAAGTACCCATCCACCCAGACGCGGAGAAAATGGCCCTAAAATTCAAGATGGACCCCATCACCTGTGCCCTTAGTGGTGGTGAAGACTATGAGCTACTCTTCACTGTAGCAGAGGCCGATCTTGAAAAAATCAGGTATATGCCAAGTGTATATATCATAGGTGAGATCGCAAATAAAAAAGATGGCATCACGCTACATACCACTGGCGGTAATATACATCCGCTAAAGGCACAAGGCTGGCAGCACATGACTAATCAGCATCCTTAGTAAATTCTCCACAGATAAAATTACTCCTGTTGATTCTCATCCAACAAGGTGACCATAGAATTATTTGGTCATGGCAAGTCCCGTATATAGCTTGATAAATAGTGGCACGTTCTGACTATCATGATATCCCTTGCGTGACTCGTATGACAGCCAAGCAAGCTCATGTGTCAGGCAATGCTGGATTATCTTAAATATTGATGGCTTTCTGGCGGGTATAGACTTTAAACGATCTACTAAATATTCAGTAAAATGAATTTTGCAGATTGAGATAGACTTAAACTCGCCCATTAATCGCTCATTTAGGTCCTCAAAATCGTCAAAACTGGTATTTAAGAATTTAATAACACACATAAATATAGAAATGCATGCATGTATGCGAAAAAGGTTGTTTATTTGCGCCGTGGTAGGGATATTATGTTAATATTCCGCCTATTTACAATAATTATAGTTATGAGTAACGGTACAGTAAAATTTTTCAATGACGACAAAGGATTCGGATTCATCACGCCAGACGATGGTGGAAAAGATGTGTTCGTCCATGTTAAGGGATTAAACGGAAATTCTCTTACAGAAGGAGACAAAGTCTCTTACGATGTAGAAGAAGGTCAGAAAGGCTTAAATGCGGTGAACGTTTCACGCATCTAAGTTCAAACCATAAATTTGAAATTATTTTAGCCCGTCAATATATTGACGGGCTTTTTTTATGCCTCAACGTTTCGACCTTTGAAGCCACCATCTTTAGACTTCATGTCATTGATAAATGAATACTGCACGCAGATCACGATAGAAAATGAAACAATTCTCATCCATCATCTGAAATAGTATGCTGCTGAATGATTATCCACACTGAGAAGCTGGTCACAGACGTCAAGAGTCACCATGCATAGCACTTATCTCTATGTGCAGATGTTAGGCTCTATAGCTAATCAGCCAAGTGCATAATGCTTTTGAAGATAGCTCAGAGATATGTCGTTATAGTCTTTGATGAAGCGTCGAATATGATTGAATTTGGCGAATTCTTCCTCCTTGTGTGTAGTGGTGACAATGATGGTCTCACAGCCCGCGCGACGAGTCGTCTCAGCGCCAGTGATGCTGTCCTCAAATACGAGGCAATCCTTAACATCCAACCCCAAGCGTTCTGCAGACTTAAGATATATCTCTGGGTCAGGCTTTCCATTTTTGACATCATCAGAGTGAAGAATTGATACAAAGAACTGGTAGATAGGCAAATGATTCAACACAAACTCTACATTCTCGGGTGGAGCGGCTGTTCCTATAGCCATGGGTATCTTAGCCGTGTGGAGTTCATTCAAGAGGCGCCCCAAGCCACTAATCAATTTGATTTCTTTGGCAAACATGGCTTGGTATCTTAGCTCTTTATGTTTGGATATTTGCATGCGTTCTTCAGCTGTGAAGCGGTCACCAAAGTTTTTCTCCAGCAGTTCTATATTGATTCCGTGCAAATTTTCTTTTATCTCAGCGAGACTCATCTTAATACCGTATTTCCTCAGTTCGATCTGCCAGGCTTGATTGTGGATCGTCATGTTATCCACCATGGTACCATCCATATCAAAAATAATTGCTTTCATCATGTGCTGTGTTGAGATCAGTCTATGCGCTGATCGAATATTTATAATACGACTGGGATGCAGATATGCATGACGGTCGCGTAGGTAAACAAACTGATTTGCTTAGAGTTTGCCATAACTAATAAAATAATAAACTGCAGAAAAGTAGAAGTGATCTGACCTATATTAGTATCGGTAATGTAGAAAATCTTGCTTAGATATTGGCTACTTATGGTGATTATTTAATGGATAATTGCCAAGAGAGAGCTATAGTAAAAAGGGACACAATCTTAAGAAGCCTGACGTGCAAAGCGGCTCGTTACGTACTCCTTACATTTGATCTATTATTGAATCAAAATACCGTGTGTAGTCCATTAGCATTATAGGCGAAATCTGACACCATTGGACTACATTACCAGTTTATCTTTTCTCGAAATAATCATCGATGAAATGGCTGCGAGTATGGTTAGGCCAAGCAAAACAATAAAGCTGGTGTGCAAGTTGGCATGGTCAGAGATATAGCCTAATACTACAGGACCTAATAGGAAGCCAACAAAGCCCAGCCCCGATACAAATGATATGGCTAACGAAGCCGAAACTGAATTGTTCTGACCTGCAATCCGAAATAACTCAGGTATGACCACCGAGAGGCCAAGACCTACTAAGCCGAAGCCCACAATCACCACTATATATGATACCATCAAGATTAGGCCAAATCCTGCTGCAGCTAATAATATGCCATAGCTGATGATCCGATGAGACCCGAAGCGGTCGCTAATACCATCTCCAAAAAATCGCCCCGTCGTCATCGCAACTGAGAAAATGACAAAACCATAACCAGCTAACTGATCTGAACTGATGTCCAATACTTCAAGCATATATAGCTTACTCCAGTGCTCGATCGCCCCTTCACTGCCCATAATCACAAATGCAATAAAAGCCAGTCCAAAAAGGGGTGACATCTTTACTACGGATAGTGACTCCTTGATTGAAGATTCGTGCTCGCCACTGATGTTGACATACTGTCTGCAGAGAAATAGATTAATTATCAGCACGATGGAAGACATAAATATCATGTGATAGACAGGCATGGAGAAAAAGTGCATGATCAAGCCCCCTATTCCTGCCCCGATAACTCCTCCTAAACTAAAGAACCCATGAGCTGCTGACATAAATGAGACACCATCCTTCTTCTCTAAATCGGAGACTAGCGAATTCATCGCCACATCTGTACCACCAGAAAATGCACCCGTTATCAACAGCGCTCCGCAGAGTACGGTATAGGTCTCAGCCAAGAGTGGCATGGTGAAAGCCGCGATGAACAATATCAAACCATAAAACGTAGCTTTTCCAACGCCCAATTTTTTTGTCAAAAGAGGTATGATAGGTAGCATAATCATCACCCCAAGTGCATAAAAGAATAATGCAACCCCTAAGTCACCATCGTCCAACTGAAGACGTGCCTTTACTTGAGGTATATAGATGACCCAAGTGCCAAGTAAGATATTGAGTGAGGCGAAAACAAATGCCGGTGCGAAATAGCGAGGATTAGATAAGATAAGCTTTAGAGAATTCATATTTCATGCGTCTTTCTTTGCTAAAGATGTCACTTCAGATGGACATTGAATCATTAAATCTTGCGAATCATGCATCTTTTATATAATCTCTTCTGTTTTGTCATGTAAACCTTTATACACACTAGCTTCGACTCTTTGTGTACATACCTTGTCTAATTTAGTTTAATGCATCAGCTAAATGTGAAGAGGAAGCTTAGTTGATACTGCCTGACCATGAGTTTTAAATGATAACAAATGAAAGATTTATTTAGCAGTGAAGGTAATGGACTTCATAATCTACTGCCTTATGATGGCACTGTACATTATCATGGCTCCATTATGTCAAAATCGGATGCGGACCGCTACTATCAGATCTTAATTGATCACATAGCATGGAAGCATGACGAGGCATTAATGTTTGGCAAGAAGATCATCACAAAGCGGAAAGTCGCTTGGTATGGTGAGAAGGATTTTAAATATACCTATTCTAAAGTCACGAAGTCAGCGCTGATTTGGACCAAAGAGTTATTAGAGATAAAACAATTAGCAGAAGATGTATCCAAAGAAAGTTATAATTCCTGTTTGCTCAATCTGTATCATAATGGTTCAGAGGGTATGGCTTGGCACAGTGATGGTGAGAAAGACCTAAAAAAGAATGGAGCTATTGCTTCAATGAGTTTCGGTGCCGTAAGAAAATTCGCTTTTAAGCACAAAGAAGAAAAATTAACTGTACCCATCATCTTAGAACACGGCAGTCTACTCGTGATGAAAGGTGCCACCCAAAAAAACTGGCTACACAGGCTACCGCCCACGAAAAAAGTACATCATGCGAGAATCAATCTTACCTTTCGAACTATCATAGAATCGTAAGACTGCTGCGGACTAGCATTACTTAATTAACATTGCTTATCACCAAGCAAATGCAAAGCTTTCTATTTTGTAAGTTTCCTCTCCTGTCAAAAGCTATGGATGATTAAAAGTTTCACGAAATAAACTCGTCTATTAAAGATTATTATTACCATTGATCACTAAGCTACTATCTCATGACAATAGATTTGATGTCAGATATCATTCATGTTAATCAAATAGTGCCTCGATTTAAGCCATCTTTTTGGTACACTAAATTGTCCGATGTCAGCGATAATTTTTCTAAATATATGGGAATATCTCTTACCATTGAAAGGTGCCCTTGGTGATCAATCCTGTAGACCTGGTAGCCAAGGGATAAGAGTAGTTGGTGCGCTGCGTTGTGTGCTTGATTACTTCTCTCCGCTGACAAAAACTCCATGATAATAATAGGCGCATGATTCTTGAGATACGGTTCTACTCCTTTAATAACTTTATTTTCTGAACCCTCTACATCGATTTTGATCATATGTGGATCTACTCTCTCCTTTCTAAAAAATTCAGATAGTGTGATAGCCGCTACTTTTACCTTTGTGGGATGATTCCTACTGAACCAAGACTCATGCTCAAACTGAGTCGTATCAAGCGTATTATATTCAGAGTAAGGTGTGGGAAATTCATAAAGCTTCGCCTTCACCCTCGTATCACTCACCGCTTTATTATATATTTTAATATGACTATTTGTACCTGCTGATCGTTTCAGGACCTCACAGTTGGCAGGTGAGGCTTCGAATGCATATACAGAACCCCTCCGACCTACCAAGAGTTCTGCTAAAAGCGAGTAGTAACCAAAGTGAGCGCCGACATCAACAAAGACTTGATTTTGGTGTAAGTTATTTATGATATACTTTGCCAGCCTGAGCTCAGAATCATGAGACTTGGCTCCAATTAAATAGACATCCATACCCGCAGGCAATCTAACGAACATATCGAATCCAAAACAGCTCCAGCATTGAGATAATTGATCAGTTATTCTGAATCGTTTAGCTGATTCTCGCAAGACCATAGCATAGATATATTTTGCAGGTGCATGAAGCAATCGCTTGAATCGGGGGCCCTCAGATAGAACCTTTGCTGTAGCAAGTTGGCTCAGTAATTCTTGTTTCATAATTTATTCTACATATGCTATTCTCATATTTATGTTTATCAGCCATTTGCGCTATATCCGATTCTTTTCACACCTCCATTTATCGGATTCTACTGACCCAGAGCTTACAGCGCTCTACTACGATCATCAGCTTGTAAGGTCATTATAAGATGAAAATCCATCAATGAATTTAATTCGTTTTCCAGAAATAGGGAGTGAATAAAATCAAAATGGTGAAAAGCTCTAACCTCCCCAAAAACATTAAGAAAACTAAAAACCATTTTCCAAATACTGGCACCTTTGCAAAGTTATCCATTGGTCCTAATTCTCCAATCGCAGGTCCGACATTACCCAGTGAAGTAGCTACCGAACCGATAGCAGTCACGAATGGCTGCTCAAAGTCTGAAAATACAATGGACATGACGATCGAACTGATAATAAAAATAATTAAATAGAGTAACAGAAAGACGAGTATGTGAGTCAGTATCCGAGGTGAGACGATTTGTTTGTCTATTTTAATTCTGATCATACCTCGAGGATGTAAAAGTCTCTTAAATTCAAGTACAGAATTTTTGAAGAAGACGAGGTGACGAATGATTTTGATGCCACCACTGGTAGATCCCCCACATGCCCCTATGGAGAATAAGGTAAAAAATAACATCGTCAAAGCTGGCGTCCAGGCTGTGTAGTCCGCAGATACAAAACCAGTCGTGGTGATGATTGATATAATTTGGAATGCTACAGATCTAAATGACTCCTCCAACGGTAGCTCTGTCACCTGGTAGACCACAACAGTTACTGCAAAGATTAGACTGGCGACCAAAAATACATAGGTTTTAAATTCGTCGCTCTGCCATACTTTTTTAAAATTGCCGATGAGACTATAATAGATCACTGTATAATTGATACCCGATAAAAACATAAAAAAAATTATCGGGTATTGAATAGCAGCCGAGCTATAATGCATCATACTGTCATTCTTTGTCGAAAATCCACCAGTGGCCATAGTCGTCAGTGCATGATTGACCGCATCAAAAAAAGTCATCCCGCCGAAGTATAAGATTATGGTCAGCAATGTAGTTAGGCCTACATAAATCATCCAGAGTCGCTTCGCTGTCTCTTTGATTCGTGGGTGTATTTTGTCAGAGGTTGGACCAGTTGCTTCAGCTACGAACAATTCTACGCCTCCAATACCTAACAACGGAAAAATGGCTATAGTCAGTACGATGATCCCCATACCACCTATCCACTGCGTCAAGCTGCGCCAGAGTAATATAACCGGTGGTAGGCTTTCTATGTCAAAAAATACAGTGGCTCCCGTCGTGGTCAAGCCCGATGCACTTTCAAAAATTGCGCTGGAAAATTCTGGTATTCTCCCACTGAGTAAATAGGGCAAACTACTGAACAGAGCCACGAATAGCCATCCCGATGCCACAATTAAATATCCCTCTCGCTTTCCAATATTCTTATTTGAAGACCTCGTAGTGGACCATATTAACACGCCTACCAATAAGCAGATCAGTGCAGACTGAATTAGTGCAAAACTGTCCTCAGTACCATGAAGTGAAGTCGCAGCTACGGTAGCAAACATAAACCCACCTAAGATGATCAGTAATACGCCGACCACATTTAATACGACTCGAAAATTAATCACTATTTAAATATTTCCTCTACTTGATTAATAGCGTCTGCTAAAACCAGAATAATCACTTTATCATCTATGTGAAAGGTAAATTCTCCATCAGGAATAAAGCTGTCCTCGCCTCTGATCACGCCCGCAATAATAGAATGCTTAGGAAAATGTAGATCCTTAAGTTGGTGCTTTAATAAACGATTTTTCTTGTGGATGATAAATTCTATAATTTCAGCATCCACTCCGTGCAAGCTTGCTACAGCTTCTACTTTACCTTTTCTGACAAAACGGAAAATACTGTTTGCAGCGATTAATTTTTTATTAATAATAGTATCAATACCGATGTTTTGGGAGATATGTGTGTAGTTGACATTATCTACTAATGCGATCGTCTTATACACACCTAAGTGTTCTGCAGTCAGACTGGTGAGAATATTAATTTCTGAATCAGGAGTCAGCGCGATGAATGCATCCATACTTCCCAACCCTTCCTCCTTAAGCGCATCAATGTTTCCAGGTGCTGCTTTAATCACCATCCCCCTGTCTATCTCTTCTACAAAATGCTTAGCGGTGCGTTTGTCTTCCATGACCACTGTAATGTTGTGCTTATCTTCTAGCAGTTTCGCAGTGGTCAGTGCCAGATTAGTGCCTCCAATGATCATGATATTATTTATCGGCTGTAGTGTCTTCCCAACAAACCGCCTGACTTGATCCAGGTATTTATTTTGTGTCGCCAGATATAGATGGTCTCCTTTTAGTAATAAGGTATCAGCTGACGGGATGATCGTATCTCCGTTTCTCAGCAGAGCTATACCTCTGAAACTGAAATTCTCTACCTCAGCTTCAACTTGAGCTATGCGCTTATTATTAAGTGGACAGTTGGTGTCTAATGATATTCCCACAATTGAAAATTTCCCACCTTCAAATTCGAATAAATCCGTAAAGGACGCTCGCTCCAGCAAACGAAGGATTTCTTCCGCCGCTATCTGGGTAGGGGAGATCATCTCATCAATTCCCAAATGCATAAACCTTTCTTTCTCCTTCGGCTTTAGATATTCAGGACTAGTGATGCGAGCTATGGTCTTTTTAGCACCCATCTGCTTAGCTAAGATGGTGAGCAGCATATTCGTCTTTTCTGAAGTAGTGACAGCTAAGAAGATGCTGGCCGATGCCACATCAGCCTCCTCTAGTATGCTGATCGATGCCGCATCTCCCCTAATGGTCATCACATCCAAATGATCATTAGCGTGGCTCAGGACTTCTTCGTCCATATCGATCAGTACGGTATCTTGATTTTCTTTAGAGAGTAGCTCTGCTAAGTGAAACCCGACGGCTCCAGCACCGGCAATGATTATTCTCATTTAATTTCGAATCTGTGTCAATGTAGCTTGTACGACCTCGTATATATGGACAATACAAAAATAAAATTCCCAGAGAAATCCTCACCCTCAGATCCTACGGGCATATCAATATGATCTTTAGCTCATATCGGTGTATTCTATCGGTAAAACTACCACTTAAATCTTTTAAATGCCATGGTAGTACTCATCTATTTGTACTGGTCAGCGGCTTGCTTTATTTTGTAGTCTTAGATGAAAGACCTGCTAAAAACGCGACAAGATCCCTGATCTGATAGGGTGTCAGTATCTTCTCCTGAGAGAACATCCCTGAGGGCAAATCTTCTCTAAGGCTAATCACATCTTTGGAGATAATGTGCTCTATTTTGGCGGCGTCTCTCAGCGTTATCTGCTTATTATCCTCTGAAATAATGACTCCAACATATGTGCTCTGATCTTTCAGTGTCAGAGAGGTACTGCCATAACCTGGGGCAATTCGATCATTAGGTGCCACTAGTGCTAGAAGCAGCTCTTCTCTGCTTAACAATGATCCCACACCGTCCAGCACTGGACCCACCTCATTGCCATAGCCTGCTACCTGGTGACACCTGAGACACTGGGCGGACTGATTATAAGCGAAGATCTGCTGTCCTCGTGCCTCGTCCCCACCATATAAAGATGCAGCATAAAGACTCAACTTATCATTTTTGTTTATAGAATCTTCGTGAACCTGGATCAAGTCTTCTAGATCTGTCGATCCGTATGATTTGGCCGCGCGCAGGATATCCAATTGGATTTCAGGTACTTGATCTTTTAACGTGCTCATCAAGTCCATCAAAAGTGCTTCTGATTTAGATGATCTTATTTGAGAAAGCGTTTGGATCACAGCTTGCTTTTCTTGATAGCTCGCATTAGCTATGACCTCTACTATGATGTCAATTTTTTCTGCTGCACTGATCTCCGACTGAGCCAAAATATCTAAGCCTATAATCCTAATAGACTTTGAGCTATCAGCCATAGCTGTGCGTACTGCCTGTGCGAGATGCGGATAATCCAAAGCTGAAAGCGACTGTAGCGCTGCCGAGCGCTCAACAGTTGATGCCGTCTTATTGTTAATTATCTTGACTAAATCAAGACTAGCGTCACGATACAGCAACTTACCAGCGACTCTTAGAATCATAGATTTCATTGCTGGGTCATGCTCTGAAGCATAGCCAGCATAAACGGTGGAAAAGGCTGCCTGCGCCACACCTAAATCTCCTTTTTTCAAAATACGGTATTGATTATCCACTCGATCCAATACTGGCGGGTCTGGCCAATACCCTAATGCCCAAAGTGCATCTTTGCGCAGCGCGAGATCTATTTTTTTATCCTTAGCGTATTGAGATAAACGGGCTGCACTTAGTGAATCAGCCTGCCGCAGATTCGCATTAATAGACCTTCTGATGATCACTTGACTCTGATGTTTGCTTATTTCTAAAAGAGCAGCTAAGTCACTGATAGCTTCTGGTATGGATGCATCATCATTAATCGCTCTGGCTGCCTCAGCCACGACCAGTTCTGATGAATCATGTAGGAATGCACTCACGTGGGCGGAGCCTAATGCTCTCAGCGCTACTACTGCTCCAAGTCTTACCTCCACTGATGGATGACTATGTAGTGATCTTAAACGTAGACCCTCATCTAATCTGGACAGTGCCAAGGCAATGGTGTGCCTCATATGAGGATCTCTACTAATGGCTATGTCCTCTAGCTGCTTTATAAGCAGATCAAACGCGCTACTATTTCCCAGCTTTCCAAGAGCCTCGACACTATGCCTCCGGACATACGCTGAAGAGTCCTTGAGCAGCTCTACAAGAATCGGATATGCGGATCTGTGAGCTGCATCACCCATGACCTTAGCTATTTGAGCTTTAATATTGATATCATCGCTACGCGATAAAGCTAGCATGTCAGCTAAAAGACTTTCATCATCAATGAGCAGCTGACCGTAGCCCCAGATAGCGTGAAGTCTTCCAAATAAATCTGACCCCTGTAATGCATGGGCTAATAGAGCCTCTGAATCCTTATTTTTTACAAGTTGAAATTGAGCCATCTGACGCACTCGCATATCAGCATGCTTCAGTAGCAAGCTGAGTTCTTTACGATGTAGCTGGGCTGCACCCGCTTGTAGGAGTTGCTGAGTCTGACTCCGTGCTGTGTTCTTGACCACGCTGTCTAATTTCCAAATGCGCCCCTGATCTTTCTTATCATAGCTGTCTTTCCAATCATTTATATATAGTGCACCGTCTGGACCAAAGGCGATTCCAGTACCATTAATGCCCGTCAGTATATCCTGCTCATTGATGACCTGAAAACTTGAATTCTTCGCTTTAAGTTGGAAGGTGGAGAGCTTGGAGTACTTTTGATTACCCGTGAAGTAGGTGACAAAAAATTGCTGATTCCAATTCTCATGTAGAGCTGTGCCAGGCTGATAGGCTAGACCTGCTGGACCATTAGCAGCTAATGCTATGGGTGGGGTGATATAAGCAGCCTGACCCTCGTGGTACGGTATGGATAAGTGTTCGTCCATCCATACCTTGTACTCCTCGTGCGGTTGATCATACTTACCATACTGCCAGTTAATCCGCCAGCCCGAGTCAGAGCCTTCTATGATGTGTACGTATCGCTCATTTTCTCCAGCATGATCTCCATCATTATCAACTGTGAATAAATTGCCATAAGCATCGAAAGCTAATTCTTGAGGATTGCGCAGACCATGTGCGAATACCTCAAACTCTGATCCGTCAGGATAACACCTCATCACGGCACCTTCATGAGGATACTGCCATTTACGGCCGTCTTGATCCGTCACATTTAATCCCATATCACCAATAGACCAGTAAAGCTTGCCATCATGACCCATCGTCAATCCTGACATATCATGTCCTGCAAATGCGATGTGCAGACCATAGCCATGGCTGAGCACCTTGCGCTGATCTGAACGTCCATCGTCATCCCTATCTTCAAAACCAATTAAATCGGGCGCGGCAGTCACATAGACTCGATCATCATGATGCAACACACCAGCGGCTACACCCGTCAGCATATCGTCCATACCGCCAGCATACTGGTGTGATGCATCAGCGCGACCATCTCCATCAGTATCGTAGATCATTCTTATGATTTCTGACTGCACCATGAGATCTTGATAATCGTGACTGCCATCCTCGTTAAAGTCTTCCATCCAATCGTTTTCATCACTCAAGTCAGGAGCTAACTTTCTTTGGTGAAACGCCTTTGTATCTTCCAAGCTTGTCATGGCTAAATCCTCCAGCATCCAATCGGCGTGTTCTCTAATATCAATATCTGAGCTTTTGCGCCGATTCGTCTCGGCCACATAAGCATGACCCTGATTATCAAAGCTGATAGCCACCGCATTAGCCAAAAGCGGTCCCGGTGCCCATAGATCTAAGGTGAATCGATCATCCAGTGAGTACACCACATGTTGAGCCTCATCAAAGGCTTCGGTACCTAAAATACTGACCACTCGAACATCATCTTTGTTCCCATATTCTTCACAGCTGAAAAGCATAAAAACCATGATCAGGAAGATCAAACTGAATCTACTCAACATACGCACCACTATTGACAAAAACGCACTCTCTATACTCACGTTACGGCTCACAATCGAAAGATATATATTTTTATGAATCCCATCGGCACAGCGTAGTAGTAGATTTACTTCTCCAATCAAACACTTGTAAAAGCGCTTCAAAATGTATGTGCTCGAAAAATTTTACTGGCTGAAATGGGCTTATGAACACAGGACAGATGGCAATTATATATACACCTCATCAGATCATAGCACTGCAGAAATATCATGCTTAATATAATACCTTTATCATCAAAATGTAGCAGGCATGAGTATTGGCATAAGAATCACCCTCAACGAAGGACTATACCTTCGAGATCCACAAGATTCTACTTTAGGCATGAAAATATTAGAGCATGGTGTATTACTAATCAATAACTTAGGATTCGAGAGATTTACCTTCAGAAAACTAGCTGCGGCAATTCATTCCACTGAGGCATCTGTCTACCGATATTTCGAGAATAAACACAAGCTGTTGCTTTATTTGGTAGCGTGGTATTGGGAGTGGGTAGCCTACCTCATTAAAATGAATACTAAGAACATCACAGATCCTAAGCAGAAACTTAGAATCATCATCAACTCCTTTGTATCTGCATCTAAAGAAAATCCAGAGGTGGTGTATATTAATGAAAGCATATTGCACGATGTCGTCATCTCTGAAGGTATGAAGGCTTATCACACCAAGGAAGTGGATAAAGAAAATGACATGGGACTTTTCACTAATTACAATAAGCTCACCGAGTCAGTCTCCAGAGTTATTAGCGAAATAGATCCTGACTTCAAGTACCCGGCTGCGCTTTCGTCTAATTTATTTGAAATGTCTAATAATCACATCTACTTCGCTAAGCACATGCCCAAACTTACCGAAGTATCAGTGACAGATACAGAATTTGATGAAGTAGAGAAGATGCTGAATTATTTTACAGAGAAGTTATTGTATTAACTATCTTTCCAACAGATTAAATGTTTCTGTCTTACGACCTTTATTTAATTTATGACAAAAGACTATTATATGCTTAATTTCTTATTTCTGTTGTATGTATGAATTCTTAGTCAAATCTCTCCCTCTGAAACATGTGATCAGAGATATAGCAGAAGAGTTGAATACTGATTACAGCTCTATCTCTAATTTCTATCGGGTGGACATACCCGCAGCATTTGGTAGTGGCTTTATAGAAGGAGTAGATTTTGAGAGTGGATTTGGTATGATCAAATATCACTGTACGTTTAATGAAAGGACTACCATCAATTTCACCTTCAATCTGATACATCCTTTAAAATTTCTGTACTGCTATAAGAATAACTTCAAACATAAATTTCCTGAGATGGAAGCTATTCACTCTGTGCAGCAGTATGAAAGTCTTATTGTCGGAAGTAAAGATCAGTATGGACACGTATTAATTTTTGAAAAAGACGAAGCAATCAGAATTACCAGCTTAGAAATAGACCGTAAGCGATTTTCAATTAAGTTGAGAGAAATCTTAGATTCGGAAGAATCGACTAATGAATTAATAAAGGCTGTAAAGGATACCAGAGCTAAGACACATTTTTACTATAAAGGCAAGTATAGTGTAGAAATAGCAGATATTATAGATGAGGTGCCTTTGGAAGAGAGGAGCCCATTACTGAACTATCTAGTACACTACGGTAAGAGCTATGAAGTACTTTGGAAACAGATAGAAAACTATTACGAGGATGTGAGCGAGAAGACTATTCGTCACATTCTTAAAAAGAAAGACGTAGAAGTCATAAAGCGTGTGTGTGAATATATCGCAGATCATATTAACCTTCCTCTGACAGTAAATAAGTTAGAAAGTACTTTCGGTCTTTCCAGCAGGAAATTGCAAGAGCTCTTTAATGAATTACATAACGAAAGCGTAAATGGCTACATCCAAAATCAAAGGCTTAAAGCAGCTATGAACTACATCGTTAATTCTGACATGAATGTCTCTGAAGTGGCAGATGCCATAGGTATAAGTAGTAAGAGTTATTTCTCAAAAATATTCAAAGATAAGTATGGTATTTCACCGTCGTATTATATAAAGAAGTCGAGGGAAAAGTAGCTCACTAATAGACAGTAACATATCATAATATTAAGCATACAAATGTTCTTATTCATTAAAGAATTTTCCACTGCAACTCTTCTTCGATATGGTCGCTAATGTCTTTTATTAATTCTAAAAGCTTAGTCATATTGTCAAAATAGCTACTAAGTATTTGATTTAACTCAGCTTTTGACTTTGAATCTCTGAGCCGATCGACATAATCCGAAATCTCTCTCTCACCCCCGCGTAGCTCATTGATCTTGCTGCTTAATGCGTTTTGTCCCTTGATCATAGTTGTAGTATTCATTAGTGTTATGGATTATATGAGTGGCAGTTTAAATTTATACTCCTGAAGAAGTCAATCTTTGTAAAAAATAAGTGTTTGGCTCAATATGATTTAATTTTTAAAGGCTCAGAAGAGAATGGAAAATCATAAAGTATATTTATCATCAAGTTAATGTTCATTTTATAAAACTTATATAGTCACACTGGCCATGGCTTTCTCGTTGACCTCTCCTACAGCAAGATCATTTAAAATATCGTTAGCATTAGACTCCTCGTCTAAGATATGATCAAGGACCTCCATGATATCGTGATATCCTAGTGTCTCAGCGTAGTGTCTTGCAGTACCATATCCAGACATTTCATAGTGCTCTATTCTTTGAGCAGAGGCGATGAGTGCAGCATCCTTTACATAAGAAGCGGTCTCTATTTTAAAGATATCTAAGCTCTCTGCTATAAGCCCCGACATACCATGACTTATCGTATCCGATGTAACAATATTTAAAACAGATAAGATGTCTCTCAGTCTTACGCAGTGATTCTCCGTCTCTGCCAGATGATTAGTGAATACTCTTTTTAGTTTCTGATGAGAGGCTGCTTGAATCATGAGAGGTATGGCTATCACGAGTTGTTTTTCTGCTGCATAGAGATCTTTAATCTCCTGTTCGAATAAGTCCTTTAAGTTTCTCATAATTGCGCATTAGCTGTACATAATCTGAATGAAAATGTAGAAAGTTTACGACTCCGCTCGGCGCGAAGATAACGACAAAGCTTCTATTAAAAGTCACTGTTTCTAATGCATAGCCTATTATTATTAACACAAAAGACAATTTATATTGTGGGTATGAAGACAGAGTCCCATAGCGTCATCGCACATCCATTAGAGATCAGCTTTGCGAATATCGCAGTAGCTTGCACTGACTCCTCAGGCATAGCGGATGACCAATTTAGCTATGTACTCAAGAAGTCTATGTTCTATTTTATTCGTGGTGTTTGCTTGGACTTTGATCTACAAGAATGGT
>ENA-ORXU01001217-ORXU01001217.1-marine-metagenome-genome-assembly--contig:-NODE-1217-length-22647-cov-3.961099_pt1 | contig 22647 bp, 11 predicted proteins | sample MGYA00237869_ERZ511484 | MGnify/ENA metagenome assembly ERZ511484
GCGTCGAGTGTAAAATCATTATTTGATAAAAAAGGTAGAGGAGTCCGCGAATTTTGGTTGCCCATTCCGCAGAATCTTCGAAAAGTTGGAAGCGTAGGAGCCATTTTAGGAAATCAACTGACATTCCTTTTTTATACTATTAAAGGTAGTGAGATTGAAAATTTTGACTCGCTACTCAACAAACTTAGCCATCAAGTCAATTTTCAATTGCGACGACAATTACCGCGTGCGTATGATTCACTCATGTCCTCTTTTCGACGACTTCCGTCGCGTCTTTACTATCAACTTATAAAAGGATCTCGCGGGCACAGCATTGCCAGTTTTTTGATGACGATGGCCGTACATCATCCCAACGAATTATCTCATGTTTTTGATCATAGAATTACTGACGCAGTCAGTATTCCACCGAATACTTTTCCTCCCGGTTGCACCTTTGCTTTTATGGAATTTCAAGGCCAACTTCGCGTTATTTGTGTTCATGATGACGGCGCATGGTCGAGAGAGGACATTAAGTTTTTGAAGAATACGTTGTATCAAAAACTACTTTTTCCAGATATTGAGGAAGTTCGCCGCTAGGAATCATCCTTTTCGGGTTTGTTAAGCTTTTGTTATCATTCTGCGTAAATTGTGTATTCAACCATCTCAAGACATCTTAGTGACATACGAAAAACAATATTATCAAAACTTACTTCATGAAATATACGCTGGCTTTATTCATCTTATTCCCATTTATGTCTTTATTTCACAGTGATAGCCAACAGTCCGATCCGGACATAGACCGATTGTGGAAGGAGGTCGCAGCCCTTGAAGCAAAAGGACAGCCCCGTGCTGCTCTTGCTATTGTCGATGAAATAATCGATTTGGCACAAGCGAAAGATTTGCGCCCCGATTGGATAAAAGGGTATCAGTTCAAAGCCAACTTGATTGAAAATTTGGAGGAGTCCGGTTCGATCAAAGCGCTCGAGTTTCTTCAAGAAGAGGCAGCAAGAGAACTCCCTGACGAAATCAAGGCACTCACATATACCACACTTGCAGAGCGTGTTCAGTTTTACTTACGCAACCAGTTTTACCGATTAAATAATCGAACAAATGTTTCAGGTGATCGCCCGAAGGATATTTCCGCATGGGGACCAGCACATTTTGAAGAGGCTTCCATGGAATATTTCACAAAAGCACTTTCATTTAAAAATACGTTAGTCGATATTCCGGTAAAAGACTATGAATTGATTATTGACGAGGGTAAGAATACCATGCACCTCACACCATCGCTCTACGAATTTATAGCACACAAATATTTAGAGAAATTAACTTCCGGTGAAAATTATGCAATCGAAGCAATCGCAAAACCAATTTCGTGGAATGACTATTTGATTTCTTCTACAGATTTTATGGATTTATCATTCAATGAATCTAAAAATCGAGATGTTCTGGCACTGAATTTATTTAAGGAATTATTGATTTATTCAAACCAATCGAATAATGACGATGCAATAATATATAATGATTTAAAGCGAATTCAGTTTATTTATGGAAAAACTCAAACTGAAGAAAAGGATGAATTGTATGAACAGTTATTAAATGACTTAAAAGAGAAGTTTAACAAATCTTCCGAATTGGCATTGGTGCATCACGCACTCGCCTCACATTATTTGAGTCTCGCATCTAAAGAGACTGACAAGCCAGCGGCTGGTGCCTTGCGAATACGCGCACACGACATTTTTACGGAAGGGGTCAAAGAAAACGAGAACGGATATGGCGTAGAACAATGTAAAAATGCATTGCAAACACTGGAACTGCCTCAATTGGGTTTTCAAATCGAGTCAACCGTCATTGCTGACAAGCCCATTCTTATCCGTATCAATCACAAAGGCTTGTCCAATGTGCGCATGCGTATTGGAAGTCTCACACGAGAGCAACTTATTAGATATCACCAAGATTATAAATATCGCCAGAATTACAAAGCCATTGTAAATGATGGAAAAATTAAAGTCGATGAATCGATATCTCTCATTGATAATAAAAATTATACGACATATAGCACGGAGAAAATATTAAAAGAACTGCAATCAGGCATTTATTTTTTATTTCTTGAAGATGCACAAGCAGACATTGCAGCTTTTCAGATCTTTCATGCTTCGCAGATTGGTTTTGCGACAAATGGTCGTGGTCGATCAAGTGCAGAAGTTATCACATTTGACCGTGTCACAGGCAAACCGCTAGCTGGTGTGCAAGTGAGGCTCTTTGATCGAGGAAATCGAGGTAAGAGCACAATGAATCAGCCTATCATGACTGGCATCACAAACTCGGATGGTATCTATATATTCAAAAATATCACCTCACGATCGTTCTATGCAGAGTTCGTTTATAACGGAGAGGCCTATTTCCCCTTTCAAAATATTTATGCCGGAAATTACCGTGATCGCAGATCGAGAGATGCTGCAACATTGTTGACTGATCGAGCGATTTACAGACCTGGGCAGAAATTATATTATAAAGCCATTCTATATGCTGTTAGCCCGGAGGAAATTCCAACGTTATTACCGAATAAAACCGTGTTTGTTGAATTTTTAAATACTCATGGCAAAGTTGTCAGTAAAAAAGAATTGGTTTCCAATGGATTCGGTTCTGTCAACGGATCATTTGATATCCCTGACAGCGGATTGAACGGAGCTTACACATTGCGAATAGCTGGAATGGGCTACCACAGTGTCCGCGTAGAAGAATATAAAAGACCCAAATTTAATGTTGAATTATCTGTTCCTGAGGGTAAATTAACTGGCGATATGGTTATTGAAGTTCCGGGACTGGCAAAGTCGTTTGCAGGAACGGCACTTGAAAATGTAACTGTAAAATACGAGGTTAAGCGATCAAAACAGTTTCCATACTATTATCGAAGGTGGGGTTACTTTGGCAATAATAATCAACGAGGTGATCAACTAGTTGCTGTTGGAGAAACAACCACAGATGCCGATGGGAATTTTATCATTCCGTTTGAATCAGTCATAGAAGATGATAAATCTATGCGGTGGAGACCGATTTATGTATATGAAATTACCGCAGATGTCACCGATGAAAATGGAGAAACTCGCACCGGAACTACAACTATACGAGTAGGCTCCGAATCGTATTATATAAAAACTGATATACTTCCGACAATGGATATTGATGTATTCCGATCATTTGTCGTTTCGAGCCAAAATGCCATGGGAGAACCAGCGGAGTCAGATATCCAATTGACTATTCAGCGTTTGGTCAGACCAGCACAACCTACATTGAACAGGAAATGGGATCAAGTAGATTATGTGCCGACACCCCAACGTAAATTCTTAAATGATTTTCCATACTACGCATATGATCAGGAGCGAGACATCAGCACATGGAAAACCGATAAAACTGTATTTTCAAAAAAACTATCGCTAAATGGTGATGAGACGATCGAACTCATCAAACCGTTAGACATTGGAGCGTATAAAGTTACGGCGACCGATCAAGATGGAAATGAAAAATACACATTGCATTTTACAACTTCATCTTTTGATCAAAATTCAATGATCAGCGATGAGCAATTGAATACGCTATTAAATCAAGAAAAATATGCAGTAGGAGATGAGTTAAAATTAATGCTTCATAGTCCGTTCAAGAACTCACAAGTACTGGTCCAAATAGAAAAACAACGTGAAATAATTTCTGAGCGATGGTATGATTTGTCTAAAACACAAGTCGTGACAGTGCCAGTCGTAGAAGCTGATAGAGGAGGTTTTGTGATTCACGTAATTCACACCGTACATAATCACGTTGCGACGCGAACCATACATGTTGATGTACCATGGGCGAATAAAAAATTAGATATAACATGGGAAACGTTTAGAGATAAATTAATTCCCGGTCAGGAAGAAAAGTGGAAGTTAAAAATTACAGGACCGGATAAGGAAAAAGTCACAGCGGAAATTTTGGCCAGCATGTATGACGCGAGCCTGGATGAGTTCGTGCCTTTTCAATGGTCCATGAATTTATTCCCGACCTATCGCAGTTTACAAAATCTACGAACCGGAACATTTGGATTAGCACAGGGAAATAATGTTCTTTTTCCTAACCGTCGATTCGAAAGTAATTTTCAGAGAAGTTTCCCTTCTTGGAGGTACATAGGCCAATATTATGGAGGACGTTTCTTAGATGAAAGTATCGAACTTTCATCAGCTCCACGAGGCGTGATGCGCATGAAAAATCAGTCTGCAGATATGGAAATGGATGCCGCTGCAAAACCGGAGTCTGAGGGTGCAGCACCACCTGTAGATGACGGATCTGGCGGAGCTGACGAGGTAAAGAAAAACTTCGCACCACGGACAAATTTGAATGAAACGGTATTCTTTATGCCGGAATTAATGACAGATGAGGAAGGGAATGTCATTCTAGAATTTACAATGAATGAGGCATTGACGTCATGGAAACTGCAATTACTAGGACATACGCAATCACTGCAATCAGTAATAGAAACAAAAGAAATTGTTACACAAAAAGATTTAATGATCTTTCCACAAATTCCTCGCTTTATGCGTGAAGGTGATAAAGTTACCTTATCTGCTAAGATCAATAAACTGGTCAATACTTCTATTAACGGATCGGCCTGGATAGAAATTAAAGATGCCCAAACTGGAGAAGATTTGACAAGTCAATTAGTTAATGATTCTTCTGTCAAATTTGAAATGTCGGAAGAGAAACAGAAAGCCGTTGACTTCCTAGTCGATGTTCCTCAGGGCTTTATTCGACCACTTGAAATCATAGTTAGAGCAAAGGCCGGAAAACACACGGACGGCGAATCAAATGTCGTGCCTGTGTTGACTAATCAAATACTCGTGACCGAAACTATGCCGATGTCCGTGAGAGCCAATCAGTCAAAAGATTTTACGTTTGAGGCGTTAAGTAAATTAAATCAAAATAATTTAACACCGCATAATTTGACATTGGAATATATGGAGAACCCGGTGTGGTTTGCCGTACAATCGCTGCCATATTTGAAGGATTATCCGCATACGTGCACGGAACAAGTCGCACATAAAATATATGCAAATGCAATAGCGTCTCATATTATCAAGCAGTTTCCGAAAATTGAAGAAATATTCTCAAAGTGGGAAAGTAAGGATGAATTAATTTCAAATTTATCTAAAAATCAGGAATTAAAATCTGCATTGATCGAGGAGACACCATGGTTGTTAGAAGCGGAGTCGGAGGCGGAGCAAATGAAGAATATAGCGCGACTCTTTGACTTCAGTCGGATGTCTGCTGATCTAAACAAGCAAATGGATATTTTGCTGCAACGTCAGATGAGTAATGGCGCATGGCCGTGGTTCTCAGGAGGTCGAGGAAATGTTTATATCACGCAATTAGTCGTTGAAATTTTCGGGCACTTAAACGCTTTAGGTGTAGAAGTCCCACGTATGAATGAATGGGATTACCCTATTCGTCAAGCAATTTCATACTCACATAAGGAAATGCGTGAACGATATGATCGACTTACTCCCAAGCAGAAAAAAGGAATTTATTTAGATGCAACGAGTTTACATGCGATATATATTACATCCTTTTTCATGGATAAAAATATAGATACAAACTTTGCAGCGTGGAAATTTTATTATTCCAATGCAAAATCAGAATGGGTTGATTATTCACTATTTAATCAGGCATTGTTGGCTACAGCATTTTATCGCTTCGATGAAAAACCGGTCACGGAAGCAATCGTTACGTCTTTTAAAGATCGCGCTTTGAGAAGTGATGAATTAGGGATGTATTGGAAATTGAATACAGGATATTATTGGTATAATCAGCCGATCGAAACACATGCTCACATCATGGAGGCCATATCTTTGATCGACGAAAACAATGCAGATTTGAATGAGGCGCGCATATGGTTATTAAAGCATAAGCAAACGAATCGTTGGCGGTCAACTGTGTCCACGGCTAAGGCGATTTATGCTTTATTGTTACGCGGAGACGATTGGCTTGGAACGACGAAGCCGCAGTACGTCCAAATTGGTGACGAAATATTATCCACTCCGGAGAAACCATTTGACGGTGCTCAGGCCGGTACCGGATATTTTAAAAAATCTTGGGAAGCAGATGAAATTAATTCTGATATGGCAACCATTTCTATCAGAAATGAAAATGAAATTGTTTCATGGGGTGCCGCATATTGGCAGTATTTTCAGGCAATAGATGAGGTTGAAAAATATAATGACAATCCGCTTAAAGTCGAACGGAGTGTATTTCAAAAAGTACGTACGACGACCGGAGAAGAGTTGGTAGAAGTCGATCAAAAAGCCCTCACAGTTGGTGATAAGGTAACAGTACGATTAGAACTGAGCGTTGATCGAATGATGGAATTTATTCATCTCAAAGATTTGAGAGCGGCAGGATTCGAACCGGTGGATGTGCTCAGCGGATATCAATGGGATGACGGACTTTCATATTATCAATCAACCACTGATTTAGGCACGCATTTTTTCATCGATTATATCCAGCAAGGGACATATGTGATCGAATATGACGCGTTTGCAGTGAATGCTGGTGATTTCTCAGGTGGTATGGCAACTTTACAATGTATGTATGCGCCTGAATTTGCGTCACATTCTGAAGGGCGCCGAATCGAGGTGGAACGATAGATAGGGTAGGAACTGCTCGTATGAAATATGACGTTAGTCGAATTAATTCAATCGCAATCGGGTTATAATGACATATTGCGAAAAAATAAATAAAAATGGACGAACAGAATTTGAATAACGAACGGAATCGATTAGCGAATACAGTTGTCAAAAACCATATGATTTGGTCGATGGGTGCTGGATTTATTCCGATTCCCGTGGCTGATTTTTTAGCCGTCGGAGCCATTCAACTCGATATGGTGCGACAGTTGTGCAAAGTTTACAATTTACCGTTTAAAGAATCAGAGGGTAAGGCTTTGGTGAGCGCATTGACGTCGAGTGGGCTGGCAAAAGTGGGCGCTCGAGCGGTGATAAAACTGATACCGGGATTTGGACAGATCGTTGGTGGTGTAACACTTGCCGTGTTTTCAGGCGCTTCGACGTATGCTTTAGGCGAAGTGTTCAAACGGCATTTCGAAACCGGTGGAACGATTCTCGATTTTGATGCGGAACGTCTCAAGAAGATGTACGATGAAAAATTCGAAAAAGGAAAAGAAATCGCTCGAAAAATTAAAACGAAAAAAGATACCGTAGAACCGGAAGAAATAAAAATTGTCGATGATCCTGTTGTGGCTATTGACGAGGACGACGATTTAGTGACTCAACTCACCGGATTGGCTAAACTCAAAGATAGTGGCGCGCTCACTTCGGAAGAGTATGAGCAGGCCAAGAAGAAAATTTTGGAAGGCTAAAACATTTTACGCACATTTGATTTCATAAATCGAATCAAATGAATAATCTTGTTTTCGGAATAGACATCGGCGGCACCGGTATCAAAGGTGGTATCGTGAACATAAAGAAGGGTAGGATGGAAACCGAACGTGTCAAGATAGCTACACCACAGCCCGCCACGCCTGAAAGTGTGGCCGAGGTGAGCCGACAACTACTAAAGCAGTTTGATTGGAAAGGTGATGTGGGCGTTGGATTTCCATCGATCATCAAGAATAACGTGTGTATGACAGCCACCAACATCGACAAGAGTTGGATTGGTAAAAACGTTTCAAAAGTTCTCAAAAAACGAACTGGACTCAGGGCCACAGTTGTCAACGACGCCGATGCTGCAGCCATATGCGAAATGCAATTTGGAGCTGCAAAGGGTAAAAAAGGACTCGTCATGATCGTGACAGTCGGTACAGGCATAGGTTGTGGTATGATCTATAATGGTGTCTTAGTTCCCAATAATGAAATGGGCGTAACGTATCTCGATAACGGTGTCATGTTGGAAAAACACAGTTCCAATGCTGCCCGAAAGCGCGAAAGTCTCGATTGGAAATCATATACAAAGCGACTGAACAAAGGTTTACAACACATTGATCGGATCATATCGCCAGACCTCATCGTTTTGGGCGGCGGTATGGCTAACAAAATGGAGTACATCGAAGAATATCTTGATAAACAACTCAATATTGTGCCTGCCCAATTTAGAAACGAGGCAGGAACTATCGGTGGCGCCATGGCTACCAGATTGTGATTGTTAGGCTCATGAGGGACTGTGACCGGCCTTAGCATCCAATTTCTATTAAAACTTTCTTAATACCAGAACATGGTTGATCGTGCACACGTCTTAGGTTTGATGCGCGGTTGTCAATGTTATTAAAAGAATGCGCATCTTGTTGAAAGATACTTGGGATGATTCATATGAATTTTAAAATTTGATACGAAAACTCACCAAATGGCTTTTGGGTATTTTGGTCGCGCTACTACTTTTGCTTGTAGTGCTTTACTTGCTATTGCAATTACCTTCCGTTCAAAATTATGTCAAGGATAAAGTCTTAGCATCGATTTCTGAACAATATAATGCGGATTGGAAAATACGCGATTTACGATTAACTTTTTTTGATGAGTTGCATCTCGAAGGAATTGATTTCAGAGATCAACGCGGCGATACACTTTTAATTGCAAATGAATTACATATCGATATCGGACTATTCAGTTTATTTAATAAAAGTATTTCCATCGATGAAATTGAATTGACGGGTGCACATATAAATCTGTATGAAATAGGTCCAGACTCCATGAATTTCAGTTTTCTACTTCCCACGACTTCTGATTCAGTGTCCGTTGACCCAAATGCATCGTCCGGATTGGTCTTTTCAATTTCGAATATTTTATTAAATGATTTCGAGTTATCCTACTTAACACCAAGTCAGTCGATCAACATAAAAGAAAAGGTGATAGCTGCATCCATTCGTGATTTGGATCTAGAAAATCAAATAGTGCATTTGAATGCGCTTACAATAGATGAACTTGATGCAAGTCTTGATTTTGCACCATCAGAACCAAGCGATGATCCATTCGAGTTGCCGGATTTAGGCTGGACAATTCGCGCTGATAATTTTGATATTTCAAAATCTTCAGTTGTTTATAAAAATGATACTTCTGTGATCGCGATTGATGAATTCAACGCCGCTTTAGCACAAATTACGTATGTGGGAGACAGTTTGGCACTTCGTATTACTTCGATGAATGCTGACGTTAGAAATCAAATAAATTTACAAGAGTTTTCAACCGAAATGACATTGGCGGGCGACCAATTGACGCTCAATGCGATGCGTTTAAAAACGCCAACTGATAATTTAGCGTTACGTCAGCTGACGTATAATATTAATCAAGGTGCATTTAATTCACAGTCGATTGACCTCAATATTAGTCCCGAAACACTCAAATTATTAGAGCCATTTCTACCAGAGGATATAGTGTTATTAGAAGGGCAACAATTACTCCTTGGCGCAAATCAATTGTCGTATCAAAATCAGTTGGCACGGGCCAGTAACTTACAAATTCAATATGGAAAAGCACTCGATTTTTCTGGTAATTTAAACATGCAAGTGAATGAACAGGATTTTACTGCCTCTCAACTTGATGCTAATATAAATTATCTAAAGGCCGGATTGCCGGCGTTGGATCGCATGTTGAAAAGCTTTTCCATTCCCGATAGTTTATCTCATTATCAAACTTTAAAGTTGAATGGAAAATTAAGTGGGACGATGAAACGATTACAACTTGCAGGCGTCCAGCTGTCACTTGATGATGTCTTTTCGGGAGATATTTCCGGTAGGTTAACCAATCTAGACGCACCAGATCGCCTAGGATTTGATGTGTCACTTGATAATCTGATGGCTAAGGTCGACCAACTTCCTATTCCTCCAAATGATCAAATTGCGATCGACAGTCTCGGGATATTGCGATTTGATGGCAAAATCTCTGGAAACTTATCTCAATTTAAAATTAATGGTGCTTTTCAAACGGACTTAGGTGACGCAGATCTAGATGTTGCGCTGAGTATTCCAGATAGTATAGCCAATTTGACATATGACGGCGAGGTCAATTTAGATAACTTTGATTTGGGTGTATTTCTAAAAAATGATGAGCTTGATAAAATTACCATTAAAACAAAAATTAATGGGAAAGGGCTGGACATAGCTTCATTGGATTCCAAAATCGATGGTACGATTTCCAATTTTTCATACAACGGATATCAGTATGCGGATCTAACAATTAATGCCAAAATTTCTGATGGAAATATTGATGGACAGATTGCCATTGACGATGAAAATATCAAATTATCGTATGATGGCACGATCAAATTAGGAGAAAACGAGTCGGTATTAGATTTTACGGCTCGGATTGACACGTTGAATTTGGCTGCACTGGGTTTCATGCCAAATGAACTAGGGATTAGCGGTCTTATTGAATCAAATTTTTCTTTGCCGTTGAATCCCGGCCGGTCAGGTAGGATATTACTGACTGATTTTAATTTCTCGAATCCAGCAGAGACGTTTTATGCAGATTCGATTTTAATGCTTGCTGAAAAACGCTCGGATAGCACCTTTATCGATGTTCGCAGTGATGCATTTACATTTGATATTGACGGTATTTTTGGCATCAGAGATTTGCCAATTGCGTTCATGCGTTTATTATCAACTCATGTTGATCTGATAGCTTCGGATTCATTAATCGATATTGAGAGTCAGTCGGTACATATAGATGGAGAGATACGCACACTAAAGCCATTGGACATTTACATGGAAGATGAGCTAGTGCAAAGTGGACTAATAGATATCGATCTCGTTGCAGATTTTGGAGACAATGAGTTAAATGGTAAAATCGAAATCGATAGTTTCTTTTATGGTGATGTCTTTTCTGAAAAAATTGAGATAACTGCTCGTACGGATGACAACTTGCATATAGATATCGATGGTAATAACAATTTAATCGGCAATGCAGAATTGGCTATTGTGAATTTTTACAATGAACTTAATGGCCGCAGCATCGCTTCGACGGTAGAAGCAAAAGATGATGACAGTCTGCCACGGTTTAGATTCAAATTTAATACAGCCATAGATACTGGGGTGACTACAATCAGTCTTCAGGATAGTATTATATTGAATAAAAAGGATTGGATGGTTGATAATAATAATAATATTAGGATTTATTCAGATAAGATTATTATTGACCAGTTCGAGTTGACCGATCAGAATGAATTTCTAAAGATCCAGAGTATAGATAACTCCGGCGAAAACATTGATATAGATTTTAAGAATTTTAATATTGGGCAATTTGTGACCTTGATGACGTCAGAGCCTTCATTGTTATCTGGAAATATTGACGGCGGTATTGAGATTCGTGATTTACAAGAAGGGATGTATTTCTTGTCCGCAATTACCATCGATGACATTAATTATGACTCAACTTTTGTAGGGCAGATGACCATAAATGCTGCTGACGATCCCAAAAATGATTTTATTACGGGTGAATTGAAATTAAACGGCCCTGAGAATGACGTAACAGGAGGAGGAAAATATAATACCGAAACTCAAGATATGGATTTTAATCTTGACGTCGACAGACTTGAACTTCGCTTGTTGGACCCATTTCTATCGGAGGTTATGCGAGAAAGTGAAGGTGCTTTGAGCGGAAGCGTTCAATTACAGGGCAATGCCGAGGATCCTGTATTAGATGGACGATTACGCATGAAGAACGTTGTTACAACAATCGTTGCCAACAACGCCAGATACAAACTTGAGGATCACGTCGTCACATTCGATAAAAATCAAATCAATCTCGGACAAATGTCACTAATGGATGTCAATAATCGCGTCGCGAATGTTTCAGGGATTATCGATTATTCCGATATCAATAATATGACCGTGGACATATCTGCGAGCACACCGAACTTTTTATTCTTAAATACGACCAAGAAAGACAATCCGTTGTTTTATGGAAAATTGTTGTTGGATGCAGAGATATCTGTTCAAGGACCGATCGATTTACTAGAAATAAATGCTGTAGCCACAACATTGGATAGCACAGCCATCACATTGTCGCCTCTTGCATCCGAAAGTTTTGCTGTTGAGGAAGGATTTATAACATATGGTAAGCCTGAAGACTTTCAAGAAATTAGTAATGCGTATTTATTAAAACAAACGCAAGCTTTTCCATTTAATGTAAACTTATTATTGGATGTCGATAACGATGCCGCTTTTGAATTCGTACTTGATCCGGTTACAGGAGATAAAATTCAAAGCGTCGGTAAGGGAGATTTGCGAATTCGATTAAATGCGGATGGAAGCCAAGAGATTTTTGGCTTATATGAAGTGGAAGAGGGGTCCTATGCTTTTTCATATGGTGACTTCGTATCTAAGGACTTTTCTGTCAAGCAGGGTGGAACCGTGCGATTCAATGGCGACCCACTGGAGGCCGAATTGGACATTGACGCGGTGTATTCAGTTTATACATCGACATACGAATTAATTAAAAATGAAGTTACGGTCAACGAAAATGAACTGGCAGGGGCCCGTCGTAGAACTAATGTAGAAGTTTATTTGTCACTTGAAGGATCTTTGGATGCCCCTTTAATTACCCTAGACATACAAATTCCTGATCTACAATCGTCATCGCTCGTGGGAAGTATTGATCGGAAATTAAATGAATTGCGAAGTGATCCCAATGAATTAAATAACCAAGTTTTCGGCTTATTGATTTTCAACAGTTTTATTGTTTCGGATAATTCTGTTTCCGGTATCGGCACCATGGGTAGTAATCTCGCATTAAAAAGTATTTCCAGCCTTATCTCCAATAAATTGAATGACTTGGCATCGAATGTCATCAAAGGTGTTGACGTAAATATTAATGTTAATTCGTATGAATCCCAATATGTCAATGATGGAGCAGGTGGTAATGTCACAGAAATTGGGCTCGAGGTGAGCAAACAACTATTTAATGACCGTCTGAGCATTTCTGCTGGAGGAAATCTGGACCTTACCGATGGTGGTAGTGAATCTGGTGGCTACGCAGCATTGATCGGTGACTTTGTTCTGGAATATAAATTGACCGAAAATGGAAGATATCGGGTGCGTGTTTTTTCAAAAAGCGACTATGATCAATTGCTGAATGAAAATAGTACCAAGAACGGTATCAGCATATTTTATAATCGAACATTTGATTCGAAAATAAATGAATAATATTCGAAAACATATCATACAAATTTTATACTTGCTGATCCTATCCGCTTTATATACTGGGTGTAGCTTGACGAAAGGTTTGTCTCCCGATGATTTGGTCTATACAGGCACTACGTTTTCTGTGGCAGACGAAAATGAGGCAGAATCGATCGAGGCCTTTGGCACGCGATTGAGTGCCATACCTCCCGATGGAACTAAAAGAGGTGTTGGTAATATATACATCGGCCTATACAATGTCTATGATACCGCACCAGAAAAGGGGTTCAAGTATTGGGTAAAAAACAAGCTTGGCAATGCGCCTGTGATTTACGAGCCTCAGATGATCGAAAATACAGAAGCGCAACTCCACTATTTTCTAAATGGCCGGGGCTTCTTTGGACATGAAGTAGGTTGCGATACTGTTCCAAATGATCGATTGGTGTCAATAAATTGCGACGTGAAACTTGGGAAGCGTTACACGATCGATAGTTTAGTATTCCCGCTGGACTCGACATATGTGGCTATGCGATTAGATGAAAATCTGCAACGAGCAGTTCTAAGAGAAGGAGAACTGTATGATAGGGATCGTTTAGACTATGAACGGGCTCGTTTGGCAACACTTGCAGGGGAGTTAGGTTTTTCCGATTTTGGATCTAACAGTGTCTATTATTATGTTGATACGGCGAAGGACAATAATACGGTTGATGTATATGTAAAGGTAATTACTCCGACAGACTCGACGTCTTTCACTAGATATATTTTAGATAGCATCAATATTTTCCCAAATTTTTCTTTACGAGATACCACTCGAATAGGTTTGACACGCGTACCCGTGTCACCGGGCATTACTATATATGAGTCTGACCATTATCTCAATCATAAATTGGTAGATCGATTGATGTTACAGATTGTCGGGGAATATCACAATAGAACTTTAGAAAAAAAATCAATTAATCGATTACTTGATTTAGGCATTTTTCGATTTATCAATATTAAAAATGATGTTACGACTGACGGCCGTATCGGACATGTAGTTCAAAACATATACATCACACCCGAACCGATGCAGAACGTTTCTGCCGAAGTGGAATTAAATAATCGGTCAGGTAATTTTTTAGGAACTGGAGCGGCTTTAAAATATCAGCATAAGAATATATTTAACCACGCAGAGCGATTGACTGTCACGCTGAGCGGTGAGGTAGAAACACAATTTGATCAAGGTTCGAATCTGGTGAACTCATCTGATTTTACGACCAATGTCGAATTGGCATTTCCGCGATTCATCACCCCAATATTTAAAATTAAAGAAAGTAAAAATTATATTCCACGAACGGTTTTAAGTGCCTCGTACTCTGCTCAGAAGCGTATACAATTTTATTCGTTGAGAAGTTTAAAAGGAACTTTTGGATATAAGTGGCGTGAGAACAAAAAGGTTTTTCATGAATTTAGTCCGGCTGTTGTCAATCAAGTGACAGTTACTGATAAGACACCAAAATTTCAAGACTTGCTAGATGCTGATCCACGATTGGCGAGTTCGTTTGATGATGTCTTAATTGCCGGATTGGAATATGACCTGACATATTCCAGTCAGGCAACTCGCAATGATCGCAAGCACACATATTTTAAGCCTCAATTTTCAACGAGCGGTAACTTAATTAGCTTATTAGCTGGCAGTGATCAAAATATGCCTGTTGAAATAGGAGGTGTCAAATATGCTCAATATGCCAGATTAACATTGGATTTCCGCAGATATTTTCCGCTAGGCAAAGCGGATCTCGCTTCACGTATGTTGATAGGAACGGGATATGCTTTTGGAAATAGTCAAGAGCTCCCATATATCAAGCAATACTTTATCGGCGGATCTAATAGTATTCGAGCATTTCGATTGCGGGGATTAGGACCTGGGACAACATTCGTTGACCCCGATGGACTGACAGGGTTTGAATCACAATTTGTCGATCAGACTGGTGATATTAAATTAGAATTGAACCTCGAATATAGATTCCCAATTTTTAGTTATTTGAAAGGCGCGGTATTCGTCGACGCCGGTAATGTGTGGTTAATGGACAACCCAAATATGCCTGAGGGCAATTTTTCATTTTCTAATTTTTATGAACAATTGGGTGTAGGCACAGGTCTCGGATTGAGAATTGATTTTGATTTCTTTTTAATTCGGTTTGACTTAGGTTATCCGTTACGTGTTCCAACCAATCAAGGTGCTTTTGCCTGGACATTTAATTCTTCTGACGTTTTAGACAGCCAAAAAAATATTCGATTTAATTTGGGGATTGGATATCCTTTTTAATTGTACTCAGGATATTTGCAGCAGCACAAGGAAGTGACCTTCCTTGCAATATTGTGTCGTTCCTACAGAACTCGGATTCGTTTGCTTTGAGTTCTGTAGGAACGACATGCTATAGCCGTGGACGTAAGTCCATGGCTGCTCGATTGAAACGTTCAAATATCAATCGGATAGTTCCAAAATCCATAAGGATAATTAAATAATGCCCTTTTGACCTGATCACGGCGTTTAAATTTCTTTAGATATTGACTATTTATTGGCTTGGGTAGATCCGATAGCCGTATATCGTATTCAAGTATTTCAGATATTTCGTGAATGCTGGATATATTGGTTTGGTAAAATCGACGACCAAATTCATTTATACGGATCGACGCTACAGCTGATAATATTTCATGCTGCTGTTCGATCTCAAGTTTTTCAAAACGATTAATGCTTTTGCTTCCTACAGCCTGCGTTTCATCGTATTGCCAACCTTCCAGTTTTGTAACTTGAATATGACCTTCCTGTTTTGGCTGCAGCATATTGCTTTGAAATTCTAATTTGAGATCTGCACAGATTTTTTGAAGCGTTTGGTCAGATGTGTTTACAAGATCTTCGTATTTCACTTCAATATAATTTTCATCATTTCGACATGATAGTCCGCATGCGGTGTTGACGAGATATATACAGATGGCGTAGTAAGGATCGTGCCCGCGAGCCATCATAGAGGCGATGGCGTCTAAGGGATGTCGAACGGTGTGGATAATCTTACTGGTTGGAAATGAATTTTGAAAATTCTTGAATTGACAACTATTTGCAGGGGTTTTTTCAAGCCAATATTGGACGTTTTTCTCCGATGTTTTTTTATTAAATAATGCGTTGGCAAAGTCGGGGAGGGTAGCACTCGTTTTTATTAGTTGCTTAATTTGAGTCGTCGACAAGTCTATTTCATCGAGATAGAAATCGACTTGAGCATATCGATGAAATCCATAGTTTTTTAATCCGCGCCACCTTGTTTTAAATATTCGGTTTTTGGAGTATGACCAATCCGTATACAATTTTTCTTTGGCGAACAAACTCGTTTCCTGACTCGCAAAAATTTGTGTATGACGACCCAATATATTTTTTAGCAGTGAACTACCAGTACTGCCCGAACCGCCCATCAGAATTGCATCCAAGTTACTTTTTTGCATGTTCACTAACGCGTTAATTCAAATCACGGATTTCTATATTCCATGACTCGTAATTGCCATCGAGATATGTGTTGAGCGATTTGCGAGCATTTGATTTTGCAGTTTTACCGACATCCTCATTCCATTTAATAAATAATACAAATTTCTTTTCGACTTTTCCGTCAACTGGATGCTCTATCTGACCGAAATCCACATAGTCAATTTCTTCGATTAATTTCAAGTTTGAATTCATGATCAAGATGGGAAACTTGGCCTGCTTTAGTGAATCGATTCTATTTGTCAATTCTATGATACGCTCGTCGGCTTTTGACATCTTATTGTCAGACAATTCGAGTTGATTGACTATTTTCTGATATCCAGTAATTTCCTTTTGAATTTTATCAAACTGTTTGAGATCCACTGTTTCATCCTGAAGGGGTATGATGCGCGTTCTTGCCACGCCAGCTTCGGCGATTAGTTTTTCGTATTCCGCTACCTGACTTTCATTTATTTGTTTACCGAGTAATTTTATAGCTAAAATATTAGCCGTATCCGAGTGGGTAAAACTATAGCCGAGATGTTGTGGGTTTTTTTCATTGCCAAAATGTGTATCCACAAATGAACTGACTACTTGATCTCTTTTCTTGTTTCGCACGACATCCCGAAGGATTAAAACGCTCGGGAATATTAATAAAATGCTGACCAGAAGAATTAAGAAAGTTGTGCGGCGCGACTCCTTTTGATTTTGATAGGCCTTCACGGGAAATTTCATATAGCGTATAAATGCGAATGTGCTAATCGCTATAAAAAAGCTATTCAGGAAGAATAAGTAAAATGCGTTGAGGAATATTTTATATTCAGCATGAGCAATACCGTATCCAGCAACACAAAGTGGTGGCATCAACGCTGTAGCGATGGCCACACCCGGTATGGCGTTCGATTGATCTTTACGAGATGCCGAGATGATTCCCGCTATACCACCGAATATCGCCACAATACCAGCAAGTAATGTCGGCTCTGTCCGGTCAATAATTTCTTTTGTTGCATTTAATTGTCCAAGCGGATTGATCCAAAAATAAATATAACTCGTGATGAGCGCGATTGCGATCGACACACCAAAATGTTGCAACGAGATGATCAACGACTCTTTGTCATTCGTACCGATACCCAGCCCAACACCAAGGATAGGTGACATGAGCGGAGATATTAACATCGCTCCGATGATAATGGCAGGAGAATCCATGTCCAAACCCAGCGATGCGATCATGATACTACACATGAGCAACCAGGCATTGGCGCCGCGCATCCGTTTATTATTCTTGATCCAGTAGATCGTCCCTTCTCGATCGATGCCTTCTTGCAAGTCTACGAGCTTGCTGAAAAATGTGCCAAGCGATGAAACTAGATTGCCTAAATCCTTTTTGACGTCCTGTGATTCTGGATTGCTGTTCATGGTTCGATGATTTTACCGTCCGCCATATGCACTTTGCGATGACAAATATCGGCCAATTGGTCGTTGTGCGTCACGATGACAAAAGTTTGATCAAAACTTTCATTTAATCGAAGAAACAATCGATGTACTTCCTCCGATGAAGCAGAATCAAGGTTGCCGGTAGGCTCATCGGCAAAAACGATGGCCGGATCATTCACCAATGCGCGCGCAATGGCAACTCGTTGCTGTTCACCACCAGACATTGCATCAGGCTTGTGATGTGATCGATCTGACAAGCCTATCGCTTCGAGAAGCGCTTCAGCTTTTTGACTTGCAGCTTTTTTGCCAGTATTTGCTATCAAAGCCGGGATCATGATATTTTCTAAAGCAGTGAATTCAGGTAATAAGTGATGAAATTGAAATATGAACCCTATGTATTTATTTCTAAAATCAGATAAAGCATTGCCTTTCAGTCTTGTAATGTCTTTGTCTTTAAGTACAACTTGACCTTTGTCGGCCGAATCTAAAGTGCCGGCTATATGCAATAAAGTCGATTTGCCGGCGCCAGATTTTCCGACTATCCCGACGAGCTCGCCAGTATTTACGTATAAATTTACGTCTCTCAATACGGGAAGATCTCCGTAACTCTTGTATATATGTTCGACTTGCAGCATTTAATTTGAAAAAAGTGATCGACGGTACAAACTTATTGATATTAAATGACAGTCTATAGATAGAAAAGGGGTAAGATGCGATCAACATCGGCGACCTCGCTTACGTATGTAATGATGAGAATACTGATTTCTAAAGTTTATATTTGCACGCGCCTCTAAGACCGAATTCTAAATATGAAGATACTTCAACTCTGTAAAAAATTTCCATATCCACCGAAGGACGGTGAATCTATCGCTGTGACATACTTAAGTAAGGCGATGGCAGACCAAGGATGTGAGATTACATTGTTAAGCCTCAATACGAGTAAGCATTTTACCGACCTGGAGGCTTTGCCTTCTTCGTTCAATCACTATAAAGATGTGCACACCGTTCAGTTAAATAATGCTGTCAATGGATGGGACGCTTTCAAAAATTTGTTCTCCCGTAAGTCATATCATATTTCTCGCTTCGAAAGTGAGGCATTCAAGAAGAAACTCGTAGACATTCTCCATAAAGAGACATTTGACATCGTTCAGATGGAGACGTTATATTTAGCACCTTACATGGATACCATTCGCGAGCACTCTGATGCACTCGTAGTTATGCGTGCACACAATGTGGAGCATGAAATATGGGAGCGTTTACAAGAGAATATCTCATTTCTACCAAAAAAATATTACCTCAAATACTTGACTACAAAGCTCAAGCGATTTGAAGTTGAGACGCTAGTGGACTACGATTTTCTCGTGCCGATCTCAGAAGTTGATCTTCAAAAGTTTCGACGGATGGGTTACACTAATGGTGCAAGAGCGATACCAATAGGCCTTGATTTACAGGGATATAAGCCATCACCAATTCAGATTCATCGTCCATTGAGCATGGGTTTTATCGGATCGTTGGACTGGATGCCAAATTTAGAAGGCATCAAATGGTTTGTCGACGAAGTGTGGCCGACAGTCACCAATGAATTTCATGATCTCAAACTTGACATCGCTGGTCGTCATGCGCCACAAGACTTGTTGAACAGTTCTTCGGGCAATCTTCAAGTGCTGGGAGAGGTAGAATGTGCCAAAGAGTTTCTTAATCGACATCAAATTATGGTGGTACCATTGCTAAGTGGAAGTGGTATGCGAGCAAAAATCATCGAAGCGATGGCGTTAGGTCGTATTGTGATCACAACTTCACTAGGACTAGAAGGTATTCCTGCGAAAGACCGTGTCGAAGTATTAGTCGCTGATGATGTGCACGATTTTGTGAATGTCATCAAGCGCTTACATGCCGATCCGATTCTTATTGCAAATATGTCGAAGGCCGCTGTCAGTTTTGTGAATAATAATTATTGTCATCACGACTTGGCTAAATCATTAGCGCATACATTGATCGACTATCGCAAAAAACAAGGCAAGCCGATCAATACGTCCATTCCATTCAGCCAATCGATCGAGGCTTGAAGCTTGTTGTTTTAACTTCTCGATTTCCATGGCCAATCGAAAAAGGAGATAAGCTGCGTATTTATCATCAGCTCAAACATCTCTCAGCCCATTATGACATTTTGTTGATTTGTGTTACCGATGAAAAGCCCACACAGCAGGATTTGGTCGCACTTGATCCGTTTTGCTCCGAGATTAAATCCTTCAGCATTCCAAAATGGCATAGATATGCTTCGGCACTCTACCATTGGATAAAAGGCCAGCCCGCGCAAGTTGGATATTTCTATTCATCGCGGGTCAAAAAAGAAATTTATAAATCAATAATCGCTTTCGAACCGGATAGGATATATTGTCAACTCATCCGCGTGAGCGAATATGTCAAAACTCTTCCTTTTGTGAAGGTGCTCGATTACATGGATACGTTTTCATCAGGGATGCGACGGCAGGCTGAGGTGCGATCGTTTCCGTCAAATTTATTTTATCGGCGAGAGGCCACCTTGACAAGAAATTATGAGCGGCAAGTCTATAGTTATTTCGATGAAACGACTATCATCTCTGAGCGAGACAAGCAAGAGCTTCCGATGCTCAGCAAAAATCTGGTAAAGGTGATACCGAACGGGATTGATAGTGAATATTTCATTCCAATAGATGACTCTCCAAGCTATGATTTGGCATTTGTTGGGAATCTAGGATACAAACCAAATGAGGAGGCTGTTCTCAATTTACTGACGTGGTATAAAGCGGCGAATTTTGATCGACCGGTGCGTGTATTGATAGCGGGAGCGCGGCCGACTGATGCTGTATTATCTATCGATGAAAAGCACTGGACAATTGCGGGTTGGGTAGATGATATACGGACAGCATATCGTGATGCAAAGATATTTGTGGCGCCCTTAACCATCGGAAGTGGGTTGCAAAATAAAATATTGGAAGCCATGTCGTGCGGATTGCCATGTGTCACAACGGAAATGGTCAACGTGTCTATCGGCGCAGCAGATCACAACGAAATAGTCATTGCGGATACACCAGAAAAATGGAAAATAGCAATACTTGATTTACTCGATTCACCAGAAAAGCGCATGGAAATTGGCGAAAATGCGCGTAATTTTGTGCTGAACAATTATCAATGGTACAAGTTTAATTCATCACTCAACGACCTAATCAAACATGCAAAATCAAAATCAAACTTCGGCGGGTAGTGCTGTCAATGATACCGATATTCAACTTGATCGAATCGAAGATGCCATCGAGGCGATACGACAAGGGAAAGTGATCATTGTGGTCGATGATGAAGATCGGGAAAACGAAGGTGATTTTACATGCGCCGCATCGTGCATCACACCTGAGATTATCAATTTTATGGCGACATATGGTCGCGGTCTGATTTGTACGCCGATAGAAGAAAGCCGTGCTGCTGAGCTCGGATTGGATATGATGGTGAGACAAAACACGGCCTTGCATGAAACGGCATTTACCGTGTCGATCGATTTGGTAGGTCATGGTTGTACGACGGGTATATCCTCTTACGACCGATCACGAGGGATGCGTGCCATGATTGATCCACAAACAAAACCACAAGATTTTGCGAAGCCTGGACACATATTTCCGTTGATTGCCAAAGATGGCGGTGTATTACGTCGCACCGGACATACGGAAGCGGCTGTTGATCTCGCGAGATTGGCGGGCCATGCCCCAGCAGGTGTCTTAGTCGAGATTCTCAATCCGGACGGCACAATGGCGCGACTGCCTCAACTTGTCGAATTGGCTCAGAAACTAGACTTGTGTATTATTTCGATCAAAGATTTGGTAGCGTTTCGACTAAAAAATGAAATGCTAGTCACGAAAGTGTCCACGCACGAGCTGGTGGGTGAATTGGCAGATTTTAATATGACGATATTTTCAGATAGCTCAACCGGACAACATCATATGGCCATCACACATGGCGATTGGAAAAGCGATGACGCAGTGCTCGTCCGCGTATACAGTGCGGCAGATCAAGATTTAGTCTTGGGTTTGTTGACAGGAGTATATGGAGAACGATATCAACGAATTATCGATGCTATAAGAAAAGAAGGTAAGGGCGTCTTTTTATTAATCAGAAAAGATTTGGAAGAAAAAGAATTTTCAGATCAGGTATCGCATTTCCTAGCAAAAAATGATAAAATAAAAGTACCAAACGCACAAGATGGTGTCCAACGTGATATCGGTGTTGGTGCACAAATATTAAGTTCTCTCGGAATTAAAAAAATACGCGTCATGACTAATACACCTCGCCGCAACATCGGACTAGAGGGGTACGGTATTGAGATGGTGGATTTTGTATCGTTTTAGGCCTTGTTATTGATAGAATGAGAATGGTAGTTCATTCTAAAAACATTATAACTTCAATTCACACCCTTTAGCACAAAAGAAAAAGAAGTAAATAAATTATCTACGATAACTTTCTGGCACACGCCATTTTTATAAAAGTATTCAGTCTCACGTCCATCTGGTTTTTCGATGGCGTAGTGATGTTTTTCATCAGAATCAATATTCAAATA